>Ga0224509_10000015_pt1 | contig 145075 bp, 97 predicted proteins | sample SF_Jan12_sed_USG_5_FD_170158 | JGI IMG/M metagenome (GOLD analysis project Ga0224509, IMG submission 170158) | Sediment microbial communities from San Francisco Bay, California, United States - SF_Jan12_sed_USGS_24 | ecosystem: Environmental > Aquatic > Marine > Sediment | place: USA... | reverse complement strand
AAAAATCATGGGCATATTGGCCCGAATAGGTGAGTCGTACCCGTGTACGGTGTATAGCGAAAGCGAGCGTGTATAGAAAAACAGTTGACTACGACCTTTTCATAGGTGAGCGGAGTCGAAGGGTGAATCTCTCGTATTGGTATCCGCCCCAAACAAGGTTTGAGACGGCCACCCGTAGCTGTGGCAAGCTCGATATCGTGGCTGGCGGATGTCCACATCTGCTGCCGACTTCCGTACCCCACCCAGAGGCTTTGCGGCGGGTGGGTTTCCCCAGAGTTGAACCGGGCGTTCATTGAAGTGATATGGGCTGTATCACAACGTCATTGCGAAGCCACACGCTTCGTGTGGCTGTGGCAATCTCAATTGGCTCTGTTCCTGTCATGCCGAGCGGAGTCGAGGCATGAGATTGCCGCACTCCCCCGGCGAAACGCGGGGTCGCTCGCAATGACTCAACAAGGCGCGTCTTCGTGAGACCCGCTCGTGGCCGGCAGCTCTGCGGCGGGTGGGTTCTTTTCGGGAAAGAAGTCGAGACCTCGCCCTTCGACTGCGCTCAGGACGGCCCCTTCGGACCAGGGGTTTCGACCTACAAAGAATCTACTCAATGGTGAACGTTCTCTTGAAGCCCGAGCGTCCGGTCAACCGTGGCATAGGTTCAAGTGGCACGAATAAAGCGGGAGACGAGGTTCGAACTCGCGACCAACAGCTTGGAAGGCTGTGACTCTACCAACTGAGTTACTCCCGCTGGCTGCCTATTATACTATCAACCCAGCCCGATTTGGCAAGCGCTTTTTTGGATCGTCAGGATTATGCTAGTGTGCAGCCGGACCCACGGTGTGGTGGCTGAGTCTTCAGACTCGGCCAAAAACTGTCAGGCGATGGGTGGCTCCCTCAATCCCGGTTTGAGGGTGGCGATAAATCGCTTTCTTGCGCTTCGCGCTTTTGCAACCTCACCCTGAGCGGAGTCGAAGGGTGAATCTATGGTGCTTCGGCTCCGCCCCAAACAAGGTTTGAGACACCCACCACCAATGCGGTATTGACCAAACGGGCAAACTGTGTTATCTTATCAGCGTACTACTTGAAAGATACTCACAGAAGGACTCGACACCTGACGATGAACAGCGTAATCCCTGGAGGCCGCCATGACTCGCCTTTCGAATTTGTTGATTAAGATAGCGCTCGTGTTGGTAATCACCATCAGCGGCGGTACAGCCCTAGCCGCAGAACTATACCTGGTCGATATCGTTCTGACCGATTGCGACGTGGTCTGTATACCGATCGGGGTGCTGGACTTCAGCGCTGTGGCCGGTGTCGAAATCCACATGACCTACGACGAAACCTGCATGACCTACGACAGTATATCGCTCGGTCATCTCTCAGGCGCCACGATAAACGGCGGGTCCGGCGCGGTTCATATAATATGGGAAGATTTCGAGAACGCGCTGACCCTGGCCGACGACACGAGACTGACCCATATCTGCTTCAGCACCATTACAGCCGCACCTGACGCACCCTGCGCGATAGGTTTTCAGAGCAACTGTGAACTGGTCGATGAATTCGGCGATCCGATCCCGCTCGTGACCACTGACGGCTCGGTCGCGTGCGATGCCGACCCCGGCTGTTGTGTCATGCGAGGCGATATCAACCATGACGGCGCCGAACTGATCGACATCGCTGATCTGGTCTATATCATCGATTTCATGTTCAGAGGCGGGCCGGCGCCGGTCTGTTTCGACGAGGCTGACATCGACGCCAGCGGGACCGAACCGCTCGACATCGGCGACCTGGTTTATCTGATTGACTTCATGTTCCGCGGCGGCCCAGAACCGACACCCTGCCCGTAGACCAAAAGGTGCCTTGACATCTGTTACCCATGTCACGGTACGCACAAAAACGTCTGCCGCCCACACAAACGTGGCTACCCCACCCAGAGGCTTCGCGGCGGGCGGGTATTGTACTAAATGCGCTGGGAATAGCTGGTGATAAGTCGGTTGGTCCGTAGCCAGTTTCCAGTCGATCACTCACAGCCCATTAGAACCAATCCTCGAGGCTGACTTCGGCCCCCATTCGGGACAGCCAGTGATATCCCAAAAGATTTTTTCAAATGCAGACCAAAACGTCTTGACTTTATTATATAGCGGCTATATATACGGCAGCTAAGGCTATGTGAAATGTTTCACTTAGCGCGAAATGAAGGTATAACACAAGAGCTGTTGACCATAACGTCATGAGGAGTAATGTCCATGTCGAGCTTTGTTGACAACATTATGGCCGAAGTCAAGGCCAAAAATCAGGCCCAGCCGGAGTTCCATCAGGCTGTCGAAGAGGTCGTTGAATCTCTCGAACCGGTAATCGAGAAACATCCTGAGTACAAAGAGGCTAAGATTCTCGAACGTATTATCGAGCCGGAGAGAGTCATCATGTTCCGTATACCGTGGATTGACGACAAGGGTCAGATCCAGGTCAACCGCGGCTTCCGCGTTGAGTACAACTCAGCTATCGGCCCGTACAAGGGCGGGCTGCGCTTTCACCCCAGTGTCAACCTTGGCATTTTGAAGTTCCTCGGTTTTGAGCAAGTCTTCAAGAACGCCCTCACTACCCTGCCAATGGGCGGCGGTAAAGGTGGCTCCGACTTCGACCCCAAGGGAAAATCCGACAATGAAGTGATGCGCTTCTGCCAAAGCTTCATGAGCGAACTGTTCCGTCACATCGGTCCCAACACCGACGTTCCGGCCGGTGATATCGGTGTCGGTGGTCGCGAGATAGGTTTCCTGTTCGGCCAGTACAAGCGTCTTCGCAACGCCTTTGAAGGCGTTCTGACCGGCAAGGGTATCAACTGGGGCGGCAGCCTGATTCGCCCGGAAGCTACCGGTTACGGTGCGGTCTATTTTGCCGAGGAAATGCTCAAGGCCAACGGCAAGTCCATGGACGGGATGGTTTGTTCTGTCTCCGGATCGGGCAACGTCGCTCAGTATGCTACCGAGAAGATCAACGAACTCGGCGGCAAAGTAGTCACCCTGTCCGACTCGGCCGGATATATCGTCGACAACGACGGCATCAAGGGCGAAAAGTGGGACTTCGTGATGGACCTCAAGAACGTCAAGCGCGGTCGTATTAAAGAATACGCCGACAAGTTCGGTTGCGAATACCACGAAGGCGTCGGCGTGTGGAACGTCAAGGTTGACTGCGCCTTCCCATGTGCTACCCAGAACGAAGTTTCTGCCGACGATGCCAAGGCTTTGGTCAAGAACGGTTGCTTCCTTATTTCCGAAGGTGCCAATATGCCGACGGTTCCCGAAGGCGTGAGCGTATTCCTCGAAAATAAAGTCCTTTATGGTCTGGGCAAAGCAGCCAACGCAGGTGGCGTGGCTGTGTCCGGCCTGGAAATGTCGCAGAACTCGCTACGTCTGAGTTGGACCCGCGAGGAAGTCGACCAGCGCTTGCACAACATTATGAAGAGCATTCACTCAGCCTCGCTGGAAGCGGCTGAGAAATACGGCCATCCCGGCAACTACGTTATAGGAGCCAACATCGCCGGCTTCCTGAAGGTTGCTGATACCATGATGGATCAGGGTGCTGTATAGACAGCTCCGACTTCTTTGATATTACAGGTGGAGCCATGACGCGTGGCTCCACCTTTTTTTGTTTGAATGTCTGTATCTGCACGATATATTCCAAGGTGATACCAAACCTACCCACAGAGGAAAAATGAAGGCCGAGCCGCAACTGACCGATTTCAAGTCCAAGTTCCTCAAGTTCGACTCCTTGATGCAGAAACGGGTCAAGCATGTACTGCTTGTATCCAGTCCTTACGATTCTTTCGTCCTCGAAGAAGATGGCCAGCTAACCGATCTGATCTATAACGAGTTCTTGGAACTCAATCTGAGTGTCACACCCCACGTCAAACGGGCCTCCTCGCCTGAAGAAGCGCTCGAATTTCTGATGACTATGGACATCGACCTGGTTATCATTTTCAAACGGGTCGGGGACCTCGACGTGGTTTCTTTCGGCCGCGACATTAAGAGCATCAAACCAAGCCTGCCGGTGGTTTTTCTGGCTTATCACATGCGCGAGCTGGCCGTGATGCAAGAGTCCGACTACTCACAGGCAATCGACTGGGTTTATATCTGGACCGGCAACGTCAAGATACTGTTGTCGATTATCAAGCTCGTTGAAGATCGCATGAATGTCGATTTTGACACCAAGCTGGTCGGCGTCCGGGTAATCATCGTGGTTGAAGACAACATTAAGTTCTACTCATCATATTTACCCCTGTTCTATACGGAAATCATGCAGCAGACACGCGCCCTGATGTCGGAAGGTTTGAACGTCACCGACAAAGTTCTGCGCATGCGGGCACGTCCGAAGATTCTATTGGCCGACAATTATGAAGATGCCGTAGGACTATTTGAGAAGTATCGCAAGTACGTACTGGCTGTCGTCTCCGACGTTCGCTTTCGCATCGGCGCCGAGAAAGATGATGAAGCCGGTCTGAAGCTTGTCCGGCTCATCCGTGAACAGGTACCGGACCTACCGGTGTTGATGCAATCCTCCGACCTTGAAAACGCGGCCACCGCTTACGACCACGATGCCGGTTTCATTCACAAACGTTCACCTACTCTGCACAAGGATATCAGACGGTTTATCAAAGCCAATTTCGGGTTCGGAGATTTTGTATTCACCCTGCCCGATGGTACGGAAGTCGCACGGGCGAGTGACTTCCGTAAATTGGAAAAAATCCTGACCGTTGTCGATGAAACATCACTCTTGTTCCACGCGACGCGAAATCATTTTTCCAACTGGCTGATGGCGCGTACCGAGTTTGACCTGGCTGCAAGACTACGACCACTCAAAGCTACCGAGTTCAAGGATGCTTCGGCCTTGCGGCTGTATCTGATCGACACTTTCAAGAACTTCCGGCATGAGCGACAGCTGGGCGTGGTTTCAGACTTTTCAAGGCGACAGTTCGACCTGCAATCGGACTTTGTTCGAATCGGCGGCGGATCGCTGGGCGGGAAGGGGCGTGGTCTCGCTTTCATCAATGCCCTCTTGTGTCGGCATGATATCGAAGAGGACTTCGACGGTGTTAAAGTGTCGGTGCCACACTCTGTGGTTATTGGAACTGACGTTTTCGACGCTTTCATTGAGACCAATAACCTTCTGCATCCGGCTCTGAAAGCATCCAGCGACGATGAAATCACCAGGGCATTCTCAAAAGCCAAGTTCCCCCGCCGAACCCAGGCCGACCTGCGAGCCATTCTCAACGTTATCAAGTATCCGCTGGCCGTGCGGTCGTCATCGATGCTTGAAGACTCCCACCTGGAACCGGCGGCAGGAGTCTATGACACCCACATGCTGACCAACAGCCATCCGAGACTCGAAGTACGCCTGCACCAACTGATCACGGCGATCAAGTTGATCTACGCGTCGACCTACTTCAAGAATGCGCGGGTTTATCACGAATTCGTCGGTAATCGCGTCGAGGAAGAAAAGATGGCCGTCATCATCCAACAGGCGATAGGACAAAGGTACGGTGATGGCTTCTATCCCAGCTTTTCCGGTGTCGCGCTGTCATACAACTATTACTCGATGGACGGAGTGCAACCCGAAGACGGCGTTGTGTATGTGGCGCTCGGACTCGGCAAGACGATTGTCGACGGGCATAACTGTCTGCGCTTCTCCCCCGGCTACCCGGAGAAACTGCCGCAGTTTTCCACCACCAAGGATATGCTGAACAACTCGCAGCACGATTTCTATGCCATCGACATGAAGGACCCATCGGTCCTGCCGGAGCCGGGCGGCAACATGGGACTTATCCGTCTCAATCTTACCCAGGCTGAGAACGACGGCAGCCTCTACCCCATCTGTTCCACCTACTCGGCGGAGAACGACCGCGTCTATGACGGTGCCGGTCGCGATGGTACGCGCATCGTGAGCTTTGCTCCGATTCTCAAAATGAGCCGATTCCCTCTGTGCGAGATCGCTCAGTACTTGTTGCAGCTGGGTTCGCAGGGTCTGAATTGTCCCGTGGAAATAGAGTTTGCGGTCAACCTGCACACCGACAGCAGCCAGGCCGAGGAATTCCACTTCCTTCAGATACGTCCTATGATCAAGGACGCCATGTTCGAAACGGTGTCGCTGGATGATGTCGAGACTTCGCGGATCGTGGCCAAGAGTGAAAACGCGCTGGGGAACATAAGCCACAATGATATTCGTGACATTATATTCGTGTCGCCGGAAAGTTTCGATCGTGGACGCACTCTTGAGATCGCCGAGCAAGTTGGGCGATTGAATGCCAAACTGAAAGCTGCCGACCGCAGGTATCTTTTGATCGGGCCGGGTCGCTGGGGATCGTCGGAGCGATGGCTGGGTGTGCCGGTGGTGTGGAATCAGATTTCAGCCGTTGGCGTAATCGTGGAGACGGCCTATGGAGACTTTGCGCCCGATCCATCGTTCGGTACGCACTTTTTTCACAACCTGACTTCGTTCCAGGTTGGCTACATGACGGTCAATGCGGCCATCGGCAATGGGTTTATCGAGTGGGATTGGTTCATGACTCTGCCGCCGTCGGAGGAGACGGAGTTCGTGCGCCATATCGAGTTGATGGCGCCGGTTGAGATTCGTATCGACGGCCGCGCCGGCGCCGGCCTGATCCTGAAAGCGTGAGGGGGGGATTATGAGAAGAATTCAATTGCCCGAACTGGAATTCTCTGAATGGTACGACTGGAGCCACCGACACCGTTATCCGCGCCGACGCCGGCCTGGTGTCTACCTCATAGCTGTTACAGACAAGAGGAGCTTGACAGGTACCCGGCCCGAATGGAAAGATGTTGACTACATTGGGATGACTAATTCACGAAATGGTCTGGCAGGCAGGTGGTATCAACTCGATCGTACCATCAAGGGCGGCAAAGGGCATAGCGGTGGAAAGTCAATGCGTGAGGATCTGGGTGATTATAGTCAGTGGAAAAAGTGCATGTATGTCGCCGCCATGTCCATTGACTGCGACGTTACAAAACGGAGTCCGGAAGAGTATCTCAAGATGGGCTGGGTGGCATTCTTCGAGTACGAGGCATTCAGCAAGTACGCAAAGGCAGGCAAAGGACAACATCCACTGTACAACAAGCGATGATCTTTAAGTATCCCACCTGGGGTAAAGCGACAGATGGGTTCTCTCGCTGTCACCCCCGCGAAGGCGGGGGTCCATCTTCCTTATGTCGCAGTATTACGTATACATTGTCGCGAGCGATAGACACGGTACACTCTACACAGGGATAACCGGCGACCTTGTCGGCCGCATCTATCAGCACAAGTCAGGAAGCGTGGAGGGTTTTACCAAAAAGTATAAGGTTCATCGCCTAGTCTACTATGAAACGCATGATGATGTCTACGCTGCAATCACTCGTGAGAAACAGATCAAGAAATGGCGTAGGGCATGGAAGATACGGATGATAGAAAAAGAGAATCCCAATTGGGAGGACCTTTACGAATCAGTAGTCTAAGAGTGGATTCCCGCCTTCGCGGGAATGACAGAAAAGAATTACCCCTCCCTCTTAAGCCGCCAAAGCGTGTACCCGGTCAGGCTGACCACCAAAAGCGGAATCACAAAGTACATCATCCGAACATCAACGACCCTCTGCTGTACGAATACCGGCAAGTATCTCAACAATGCATCACACAGGATCATCCCCACCAACATCAGTCGGAACCGACGGCTGTTCATACCACCGACCAGACCGTAGCCCAACAGAGCACCCGACGTTGTGTGAAAGAGAATCATAAAACCACGTTCCAGCAAATGCCATGAGAACAGGTCGACGTTCACAGCCAGCGTGGCCAGATAGCATCCTTCTACAATCCCGAATCCTGCGCCGCAGACGGCTCCAATAACCGCTAAACGGTTCGAACGCACTTTCAGCAGGAATGCAAAAGCAAGTATCAGTCCCGCCTTGAGCAACTCCTGGATTATACCGGCTGTCATAGCGGGAAACAGCCCGAGGAAGTACGGCGATCCACCCGCTGCGATCCGGGGAATGAACAAATGCTCAACCAGATACACCTGTAGCGGCATCTGAGTCACCGTTACCACCAGGTACACTACTCCGCCTGCTCCCAGAGCAACCCAGGCCACCGCCCATCGCCAACCACGTCCGACGTAGAATACCAAAGCGATCAATCCCAGAACGAAGTAGGCCAGAAAGACCGGCAGCCGCTTGAGGACATTCCCGGTTGTCGGACCGGTCGTCGATGGACCACTGGCTCCCGTTTCGAATTTTCGAACAACGTCCAGATATGCTTTCAGTTGTTGACCAGGTATCTCGACTTTCACAAGTCGCTTATCCGGCGTGAAATAAAAGGCCTGAAGTTGTGGATGGGTGTATCGAACTACAAAAGCGGAATCGAATACGCCGCTATAAACCTGCTTTTGCACGAACAATTGGATGGTCGCTTCGACATACTGTTTTGACATCATCTGTGGAACAAAGAGCGTGTCGCGGATAGTATCACCGACCTTAAAATCGTGCATGGAGAGATACAGTTCGTGCATATCCAGCAGGTAAATGTCGGCGGCGAATCCGTTGACATCAAATTGCTGCTGCAAATCGCTGCTGCGGCCGCCCTGCTCTACGCTACCTCGCAGGGTGTCACCATCCCTCTTGATTTCAAGCTGGGCGATCTGTTCACCCGTCTTTATTGTCAGATCACAGCCAAGGTATCCGCCGTTTTCTCCGACATACTGTCTTCCTTCGACATTGATGGACACTCCGGAGCCTTGTCGACTGAAGTCCAGCCCCAATCGTTGTTCGATGATGCGTGCTTCGATACCGTCGATGGTGGTGCGACCCTTCACGGTTGAGAATAATCGACCGATGGTTGAGTCTTTGACGATAAAGGTCCACATGCGCAACTCGCCGTCGGGGCGGTATTCATCGATTATGGAATCGCCCGTGAACGCACGCTGGGCGACGACCGAACTGGTGGCAACAAGGAGAACAGCAGATATAGTCAGAACAGTTTTCATGGTAGCACCGAAAATAGGATCAGAGGGCAAGGTGTCAACACAAAAACGCCTCAACCAATGGGCCGTTGACAAATCAAAACCAAGTCACGTGAGGTCCGGGCAAACCGTTTCTTGAGGTACAAGTCGCCAAACTTACCCACCTTGCAAAAACCACTCCGGGCCACCAATCGGCCAATCAAAGCGATGTCATAAGTATCAAACTCGTGCCGAAAGACCTCAAACTTCTGACTCGATCCTCTCATTTCCAAACGAGACACATAAACAGAAAGTCGTTTTCCACGTCGTTCAGAGAACCGCTCGTAAATGATCCCGTCGTTGGCCGTGGCTCGGATCGGGAACAAAGTTCCTTCCTTCATGGAGGAATAGTTGAGCATTTGCATCACCAGCCAACCGCCCGGCTTCAGCACTGCATAGAAGTTCTTCAGTGTCTTTCTGACTCCCGCGACACTGCTGACGCCCGAAATACTATTGGCCAGACAGACCACCAGGTCAAACTCAGAGTGCATACTTTTCGGCAGTCGTTCGAAATTGCCCACCCGGAAACTCAACGGCAGATTCTTTGAGTCGCACTTTTCACGCGCCGCTTGAATCATCCGACGAGAGCAATCCAACCCCACAGTGTTTACGCCGCGACGAGCCAACAACTCGGAAGTCAGACCGTTGGCACAACCGGCATCAAGAACCGTGGCCGGCGCAAAGCGAGTGATAAGGGCATCGACTTCCTTCTGGTGATAATTCACGCGCTCCACCGCGTTGGTAATCAGATCGTATTCGTGAGCATATTTTTCAAACACGGAAGGTTGTTTTCTACCGGCCATTCTCAACATCTCCTTGATAAAACTCTTTTCTTCCGGCTCAAGAATACCGTAAAATGACCTCAAACTAAAGTAACTTTTGTCTGAGTTAATCATTGCGCCACCCGCCTTCACAACGCCCGGATCGATGGCCGACCTATCTGGGCACCGGCCTCCTGATTGTCACTCCCTTTGTGAGTTCCCAGGCTACGCTTGACCCGGTGCTTCTACCTCGCTTGATCACTCTATCGGCAGGGGTTGTACTGTTGGGAATCTCACTGTGGCCAAGGCCGAGCACATCCGACGAATCAGTACCGGGCCAGCCTGGTCGCACGATTGGTTATTCCCTATTCGGGTTTCTGTTGTTCACAGCCCTCTCCCTCAGTTCGGCCCACGTCCCCGCCGAAGCCGTGATGGAAACCGGGAAAGCAGCGCTGTGGGTGTCGCTTGTTGTCGTCTTCACCATGATTATGCGGCGCAACCGATCAGCCTTTGGTCTCTTCGCACGCGGACTGACCGTAGTTGCAGTCTGCCTGGCTGCCATCGGAATATGCCAATATTATGATGTCGCTTTCGCTGGATACGTGCGCAGCGGCGGACTGGCCAATCGCAACCTGCTGGCTTCCGCCTTATGTCTGTTGCTACCCTTCGTTCTCTATGTAATCCTTCACGGTGGGATCATCTGGCGTCGTTTCGGTCTCGCCGCGATCGTGCCGGCAATCGCTATCGTGATGCTCACCAACAGTCGTGCCACCTGGTTTGCGTTGGCCCTTGCGACTATCGTGCTGATCGGTGCCTGGCTGGTCTTGTCACGTAATGTACAGATATCCGCCGGACAACTGCCAATTTGGAAACGACGGGCTGTCGCTGCTTTCCTGGTAGCGGCCATAACGGCTGTCCTCTTTTCAACACCGATTTTACGACGGTCGGACCAACAGTCGGTTGTAGATCGTGCCATGACAGCTTCGTCATTACACCAGGGTTCGGTGGCCGAACGGCTGGCCATGTGGGAAAACAGCCTGGCCATGTTTTCTGATTTTCCCCTGCTCGGAGTCGGTGCCGGCAACTGGAAACTGATCAGTCCTGCTTACGGACCGATCGCGAAACGGCAATGGACGGACAATGCCATGTTTCAGCGCCCCCACAACGACTACCTATGGATCCTTTCCGAGTCGGGGATATTCTCGCTGATATGTTATCTGACCGTCCTGACTATGGCCCTGGTTCAATCCATCAGAACCGTCCGCATCGCGACTACCTCGGATGATGTCGCCGCTTCGTTCACCATGTTGTTCGGCCTGGTGCTTTTCATGATCATCAGTTTTTTCAGTTATCCCAAAGAGCGCATGGTACACACCATGCTCCTGGCGCTGATGTTAGCATCGATACCGGCTGTCCATAAAACGAAGGAAATCGGCTCGGACAAGGTTCGACGACTGCTCTTAACCGCCGTGGTCGCCCTCGCCCTTGGATCGCTCACGGTAGGTCTGGTCCGCTTACAATCCGAGAGTCACATCGTCGGCGCCCTTAACGCCCGTGATCAAGCCGAATGGCCGTCGGTGATTCGTGAAGTTGACCTGGCTACATCCTGGCTCGTTCGGTTTGATCACGCAGCTACACCGCTCACCTGGTACCGTGGCGTGGCCAACTTCTCTTTGGGGCGGCATGAAGCAGCCTTTGACGATTTCTCCGATGCATACGGTGTGCACCCCAACCATCACCATGTGCTGAACAATTTGGGCACTTGCTACGAGCTCAAGCAGATGCATGACTCGGCCATCTTCTTTTATCGCCGCGCACTCGAAATCATGCCCGGGTTTGAGAATGCCGCCATAAATCTGGCCGCGGCCTGCTTTAATGACCGACGTTACGAGGCAGCGCTGAAAGTGTTGAACGGAATGGACCAACCGGTCGCGGACCCACGATTCGAGGATTACAGGGAACAGATCAATAGAAAGCTGGACGAAACAAGGCGAAACTAGACTCAAGCTCGTTACCCGCGAAGTTCGAAAAAAAGGCTTGCCTGCTTTTCTGTTTGGTTTCTCCGGTGATTCGTTTATCTTTCGCCCCTAACGCTAACAACAGATGCAGGTAGCAATGACCAAGGATCACATCGCAAAAATCGCTCAAGAACTCAATCTCGCACCGAGACAGGTCCAGGCAACCGTGGGTCTGCTTGACGATGACGCCACCGTGCCATTCATCGCACGCTACCGCAAAGAAGCCACTGGCAGTCTCGATGAAGTTGCGATCACTCAGGTCCGTGATCGAATAGCACAACTGCGCGAACTGGATAAGCGTCGCGAGGCTATACTGAAGTCATTGATCGAACGCGATCTGCTCACCGACGAGTTGCAGACTAAAATCGATGCAGCCGAATCGATGAGCGTGCTGGAAGACATCTATCTACCCTTCCGACCCAAGCGTCGCACGCGCGCCACGATTGCCCGGGAACGCGGCTTGGAACCGCTCGCCGAACTGTTGCTTGAGCAGGATGACATCGATGTCCACGCAGAGGCAGAGCTGTTTATTGACCAGGAAAAAGACGTTGCGACCATCGACGACGCATTGGCCGGCGCACGTGACATTATCTCCGAATGGATTAACGAGGACTCGGGCGCACGGGCGCGGATGCGTGAGCTGTTCACCAGACAGGGCGTTATCACATCGACTGTGGCCAAGGGCAAGGAGAACGAAGGCGTTAAGTTCTCAGATTATTTCGACTGGGGGGAACCGCTATCGAGAGTTCCATCGCATCGTCTGCTGGCCATGTTACGCGGCGAGGCGGAATCGGTCTTGAAAGTGGCGATCGCACCGCCTGCAGAGGAAGCATTGGCCATCCTGGAAGGTATCTTCCTCATCAACAATAACGCCGCCACGCAACAAGTGGCGCTGGCTGTTCAGGACAGTTACAAACGACTGCTCGCTCCGGCCATGGAAACCGAACTGCGCAACGAAACCAAAGCGGTTGCAGATGCCGAGGCGATCCGAGTGTTTGCCGAGAACCTGCGCGAACTTCTGATGACCTCTCCCTTGCCTCGTAAGAACGTGCTGGCTATCGACCCCGGCTTTCGCACCGGCTGCAAAGTGGTCGTGCTGGACAAACAGGGCGGTTTGCAACACAATATGGCGATCTTTCCGCACGGCTCCACAAAACAACGCGACGAAGCAGCCGGCGACATCAAGGCGCTGTGCGCGCGCTTCAAAGTGAACGTGATCGCCATTGGCAACGGCACAGCCGGACGCGAAACGGAATCGTTCGTGCGTGAGATCGCCCTGGCCGATCATGTTCAGATCGAGATGGTCAACGAAGCCGGCGCCTCGATCTACTCCGCCTCGGAAATCGCTCGCGAGGAGTTCCCGGAACATGATGTCACCGTGCGCGGATCGGTCTCGATTGGACGCCGCCTGACCGACCCGCTGGCCGAACTGGTTAAGATAGACCCCAAGTCGATTGGCGTCGGACAGTATCAGCACGATGTTGACCAGACGGCGTTAAAGCAATCTCTGGACGATACGGTGATGAGCTGTGTCAACAGTGTCGGCGTCGATGTCAACACGGCCAGCAAACAACTGCTCACTTACGTCTCCGGCCTGGGACCGGCGCTGGCGCAAAACGTGGTCGCCTATCGCACCGAGAACGGACCGTTCAAGACTCGCACCGCCCTCAAGAAAGTACCGCGGCTGGGACCCAAGGCGTTCGAGCAGGCAGCCGGGTTCATGCGCATCGCCGACGGCAAGAACCCGTTGGACTCAAGCGCCGTACATCCGGAGAGCTATACGGTTGTTGAGAAGATGGCGCGCGATTTGGGTTGCACCGTATCTCAGTTGATGCAGGACGAATCACTACGTAAGAAAGTCACGCTGCAAAACTACGTCTCCGACGGAACCGGGCTGCCGACCCTGACCGACATCATGGATGAACTGGCCAAACCGGGCCGTGATCCGCGTGCAGCCTTTGAATCGTTTTCGTTCGATGACTCGGTGCATACCATGAACGACCTCAAAGTGGGCATGAAACTGCCGGGGGTCGTGACCAACGTGACCAATTTCGGCGCCTTTGTCGACATCGGGGTTCATCAGGACGGATTGGTGCACATCAGCGAGTTGGCCGATCAATTCGTCAAAGACCCCTCTGAAATCGTGAAGGTGCATCAAAAAGTGCGCGTCACCGTGCTATCCATCGACATCGACCGCAAACGCATCGGATTGAGCATGCGGCAGAGCGAAAGCTGAACCCCATCGCGCCGATTGTTGTTGACGTTTGACCGGATGTGTTCGTCCATTGTATAATAGAAGACACGGCGAGGCGAAAACGGTTCGGATCAGACGGAGAGGAAGATGGCCAGACTATACTACAAGCTAATAGCGTTTGCGCTCGGGTCCCTGGGGATGTCGTGCGGCCGGTCACCAACCACTTGGGTCGAGTACGGTCCCGGTCCGGAGTACGGCCCGGTTATCGAGTATGGTGTTCCCTACGCTACCTACCAACTCAGCGGTCAGGTTGTCAAAGCGTCGGATCAGACGCCGCTTGAGGGCATCGAGGTATCCTTCGACGAGGCTACCGTTACTTCCGACATCGACGGCAATTGGTCACTGTTGCTCAATGGTTTTAACCCCTGCGGATTTGGTGGTTTTCAAACTTGTTCGTTGTATGTGATCGATGCCGACGGCGCCTCGGGCGGCGGCGAATTCCAGGCCACCCAGCTGGCTCTCCAGTTGACACAGACCGCACCCGGAGGCACTCTCTATTATGGCAAGTTCGAACAGCACGCAATAGCAATAGCATTGGACACAGTGTCTACAAAGTAGATTTTATCTCACAGATCGGAGCGATGTGGCCATAGGTGACTTTGCAACCAAAACGCTACTGCCGATTTACCAGTCGGCTGTTTCCCGCGTGCATGATCTGCGGTATCTGTTCGTGGAACTCACCCATCGTTGTGATCTCGCCTGTCTGCATTGCGGCTCAGATTGTATCCGCGATACCAGGACACCTGACCTGCCGTCCCAAGAGGTGATCCGGGTGCTTGAGGAAATCAAACAGAAATACGACAGCCACAAAATCATGGTAGCCTTGGCCGGCGGTGAGCCTTTGTGCTATCCTTCGCTGTTCACGTTGGGTGCAGAGATCACACAACTTGAGTTTCCCTGGGGCATGGTCACCAACGGACATGCCTGGACAAAAGAAACCGTAGCCGCGGCGAAGGCGGCAGGTATGTGCTCGGTCACGGTCAGTCTCGATGGGTTCGAAGAGGACCACAACTGGCTGCGTGGTCGGTCGGACTCGTATGCACGGGCGGTGAGAACCATCCAGATGCTGGTGGCTGATCCGTTTTATCAATGCATGGACATTGTCACCTGCGTCAACAAGCGATCGCTTGAGCGGCTTGATGAGTTTTACGAGCAGGTTCGAGAACTCGGTGTCCCCGCCTGGCGTCTGTTCACCATCAGCCCCATAGGTCGGGCCGTTCGGCATGACGAGCTGTTTCTCAACGGCGACGAATTCCGCTCGCTTATGGGGAAGATCGAACGGTATCGAAGGCTGGGAGATTTGCCGGTCACGTATTCCGAGTCGGGCTATCTGGGTCCCCGGCATGAACTCAAAGCGCGCGACCACCGCTTTTTCTGCCAGGCCGGGATCAGTGTTGCGGGCGTTATGGTCAATGGCGACATTCTGGCCTGTCCCAATATCGACCGACGGTTCAGTCAGGGAAACATCTTCAAAGACTCCTTTGTGGATATATGGGAAAACCGGTACCAAGCGTTTCGCAACCGTAAGTGGATGAAGACCGACAAATGCGTTGATTGCAGCGAATGGTCGCGCTGCCGCGGGAATAGTTTTCACTTATGGGACCTCGACAACGACCGCACCCGCCTCTGCTACCACGAATTGCTGAAGACACCCACTCAATAATGATGTTTGCAACTCTTGTAGGTCAGGTCCTTTACGGACCTGACGCAATTGTCAGGACCACAAGGGTCCTGACCTACTTGACCTGCGTTTTCAACCGTAGGTCGTGACCCCTTAGCGGTCCCGGCATCGCGCTTAGCGCGATTCTCCATTAGCTAAACGTGCGCGGTGTACGTCCTCGTGCGCCGCGCTCGAAAGTGGTGTCGGGCGGGGTCGCCCAACACCACTCGCGAGTAAGACCTGTATCAACAAGCCCTGAAGTCCGGGCCACACCCACAAAAGTTTTGTGTTGCCACGAAATTGCAGCATCGGTAGCTTTCTTCAGTCGGTGCTTGTGAGTACCGATGTTAACAACAGGATACCAATGTCTGAAATATCACGGAGGATTGTGATGCGTTATTTGGTTACGGTAATAGTCCTGGCCGGTCTGGGACTCGGATGCGGCGGCGGCACAACAGTGACACGCCTGGACCCCAACAGTACACACGACCTGAGCGGCGGATGGAACGATGTCGACGCCCGACAGACAGCTGAAGGTCTCATCCTGGACTGTCTCACGCGGACATGGCACGATAATTATGCGGCCACCCACGGAGGGGAACGCCCCAAAGTGACGGTGGGATTGATTCGCAACCTGACCAGCGAACATATCCAGATGGAGATAATCATTTCGGATTTTGAACGCGAGCTGATCAACTCAGCCAAGGTTCGATTCGTGGCCTCCAAAGAACAGCGCGCCGAGATTCGCGAAGAACGCTGGGAACAACAGGAATACGCAACCCGCGAGACAGCCAAAAAACTGCGTGCGGAACTGGGCGCCGATTTCATGCTGCAAGGCGCCTTTAAGCAGATCACCGATCAGGCTGGAAAAGATCGTATCTCTTTTTACCAGATCGATCTGGAGATGGTAAACATCGAGACAATGGAGAAAGTCTGGATCGGCTCGCAGGAGATCAAGAAAGGGATCACTCAGGGCAGCCGGAAGTGGTAGCAGATGATGACGCGACAAGCGTCCGCTCTTAAACGATTCGGAGTTTCCCTTCTGGTCACGGCGGTGGCCGTTGGTTGCAGCAATCTGGCCACGCGGCGGGGTTTCTACACACCTATTGACGCCGAGTTGCGCTCCGGGAATATTGACTCGGCTCGGCAGCTTCTGGAAACCGCGCGAGAGAGCGGCAAGTATGCCCACAAGGATCGCTTCCTGTACTTTGTCGATGCCGGAATGCTCGCTCACTACGCCGGTGACTATCAAGCCAGCAATGAGAAACTCACGGTAGCCGAGCGAGCTGCCGAAGAGCTTTTCACCAAATCGGTCTCACGCGCCGCAGCATCACTATTACTCAACGACAATATTCTTGAGTACTCCGGCGAGGACTACGAGGTTCTTTACACCAACCTGATCATGGCCCTGAACTACGCCGCACTCAGGCAGTTCGAGGACGCCTTTGTCGAGATTCGGCGGGCTAATCTCAAGCTGGAACAACTGGAGCAGAAATACGGCGACGCCGCCCACCGCTACCGGCAGGGCATGGCCGAGGACTCTGGTAACGTCGAAATCGATTTCGATCTGCCGACCATGCGCTTTCATAACGATGCCTTCGCGCGATATCTAAGCATGCACATGTACGCCGCCGACGGTAAGTACGATGACGCACGAATCGATTTCGATTACCTGACCGACGCTTTTCGTTCGCAGCCTCACATCTATGGTTTCGAGATGCCCAAGGTGACCTACCACTCAGATAGTGGCGCCATTCTCAGTGTCGTTGCCCTCATCGGTAAAGCGCCAATCAAGGAAGCGCTATCGCTTCGCATCAGAACCGATAAGGACCTCGACCTGGTGCAGGTACTTTATGATGACCCGTCCATGCAGGGTGCCGAATATGGGCATCTGCCGGTGAAAGTCTCGCAGGATTACTATTTCAAGTTTGCCTTACCACAGATCGTACAACGAACGTCGCAGGTAGCAACTGTTGAAGTTCTGATCGACGGTCGGCCAACCGAAAGGCTTCAACTGATCGAGGACATCGGGGCGGTGGCTGAGCAGACATTCGAGGCCAAAAAGACGCTGATCTACGTTCGTTCAGTCGCCCGGGCCATCGTCAAGGGGCTGGCTGCGCACAAACTCAAAAAGAAAGCCGACACCGGCGGGCTGGAAGGTTGGCTGAAAAAGGCGGCCATCGATGTCGGCACAGACATCACTGAAAACGCCGACTTGCGATCCACCCAGTTCCTGCCAGGACGTATTCTCGTCGGAGATTTCGAGGTCCCGCCGGGCAGCCACAATGTGGTCATCCGTTTTTTGTCGGTCGACGGAATTGAATTGGATCGGGTGACACACGCCAACCTCGAAGTCGGCCGTCGCGGTTGGCGTCTCTTGCAGGCAACAATGCCGCGATAGGACCAAAGTCACGCCGCCTATCGGACGGCAAAAGCGGGTATCCATTTTTCTGTTGCAACTGTATTGAAGAAACCGTTGGTTGCGTGAGTCGAAGCGGTTGTGGCAAAACAGGGATAAGGCAGGCCACCTATCGGACCCTTGACCCAAATTGGAGTATTTCGTATATTTTATGGCTCTACAACTATGCCCCATGATCAGTCACCTGATGAGCGAAGAGACGATCTATGACACAAGACTATTCCACCGATTGTGACATTTTTCTAAGCTACTCAAGCGGTGATCGTGAGCGCATCGAACCGCTGGTCAAAGCGCTTCAGAACATTGGCTGGGAGGTTTGGTGGGATACCAAGATACGTCCGGGTGAGAAGTTTTCTACCGTGATCGATGAGGGCTTGAACAAATCCAAGTGTGTGATAGTGGTGTGGTCACTCAATTCAATCGAATCGCATTGGGTAATAACGGAGGCCAACGAAGCGTTGGGCCTGGATAAACTGATTCCGGTCATGATAGACGATGTGAAACCGCCGCTTCAATTCCGGATGATCGAAGCAGCCAAGCTGATCGGATGGAGCCCAGGTGATGACAGCGAAGAGTTTGATCTGCTGGTCGATACGATCAAGCTTGCCGTCGGTGAACCGAAACCTCCGGAACCGGCCACAGAAGAACCGAAGCCAGACGAACCGCGAAGTGAAGATAGTGGGAATGTTCCCAGGGACGAAGATAGAGTCCAAGACGGCGACACAGACGAGCCGACATTACGTGAATTCTCTCAGGCCAAGAGGCGACTCCCTTGGGTCCTGGGAACGGTTGGCGTATGTGCCACGCTGGTGACAATGGGGATCTGGCTGTGGCCCACCCCGCCCGAATCACAACCGTATAGTGACCCTGGAGTCGCTATACTTGACCAGTCGTACCTGGACTCCTTTGCCGCTACCAACGAAGGTAAAGAGCTCAACGCTTTGCTGGACCCGCTAAAGGACTGGCCGGTAGAGCTCAAGAATCTCCGCGCTACCGGATCAAGCAAAGAAGGTTATGGAAAATTCACCAAACCGCGCACCAGCAGCGCCGATTCAGATTCGAGCATCCGATGGACCTACAGTGATTCGAAAACGGCAACCTACATTATCTCGAAATCCTTCTTGGAAGGTGGGTGGGTCCAGACTTTCACAGCCGCAAAGGGCCATCCACCGGTAGTTACTGTAGGCCCTATTCGCGACAAAACCGATGAGCAGATAGACATGAATACACTCATTTTCGACTTGACTGTTGAACTTAGTTTTCGCTCCAATGTGGAGTTCAAGCATTCGTGGAATTGGGGTCTCATGCCTCGAAACGCGCGGTGGGATCAGGTTGAGATGATTTCTGCAGAAAGTGCCACGCGATTGCGAGACTCGTTGGGCATCGACGTTTTCCTGCAGGGCAGTATCACGAGGGCAGGCAAAACGTTCGGCAGCTATCAGCACACTGAATACGTGCTGGAACTGGAAGCGATCGAGACAGAAACCATGATGAGGCTTTGGAGCGACTTTCATCTGACGGATAAGCCCAATATCACCCCCAACAGCCCTTAGCACTGCCTGGCTGGCCGGGCCGCGAACAAGTCAACCCACGGACCCATGCCCGACTCAATCCAACACAGTCGCTCCCGGACAGACCGACCCGTTGTCCAGGATTAGATTACCAATTCAAATGGTTTGGAAATCACCTAACCCGGCGGCGGATTCAATAGGTTGCCATTCACTTCAGGTTGTATGCGGCGCCCACGGCTTTGCGCTTTGGGTTGCCGTCGCGCCGCCAGGTAACAGAGTTTGCACAACTCTGGCAGGTGACTCAATTTTCTCTCCGAGAAATACTGTTGGGCATCGGCCGTGAAAACAAATTCCTCGCCACAGTCCTTGCAGATTAGAATCTTGGTTTGGAAATCACTCATCGTTCCCCTCTAAAGGTTTTCAGGACGGCGGCGGGGGAGTGATCGAATGTCGGTGGTGCATCTTCTCTGAAGTCATCGATAACACTCCCAGATTATGTCGCCACTCCGTCCCAAGTTCAACGATTCAGCGAAAGGTCGACCCGACCAAGCCTAAGCCGAGTCGAAGTCGACCTCCCATTTCCAATGCTGCAACTTAATGTCGTTTGGGGATATGTCAATACGGGCTTGTTGCGTAGTAATTGCGTAGGAGGAGGTGTCTACCTAAAGTGAAGGTAGGTACTGAGATTGACGTTCTTGTTCTTCACATTGAGCTTGTTTCTGATGTTCTCACGATGTTTGTGAATGGTCAAGAGCGACAGATTGAGTTGCTGGGACATCTCCTTTGAGGACATGCCCTCTTTTATCAACCGGCAGACCTCGCGTTCGCGGGGCGTCAAGGCTGCAAACCTCTTGTCAAAAGAGTTGACATCCTGGTTCAACAAAAGTTTAAGTTTGCGTCCCGCCTGATCGACACGCTGCTTTTGCTCCGCTGCCGCGGCCGACTTAATCAGACGCAGAAGTGGTTTCAGTTCCATTTCGACGTCCGAACAGATGTTCTTCCGGTAGGCGGCTTTCTCCTGTTCGAGGTGCTCGAACACCTGCTTCAGGGCGGTGTCTTTCTCTACCAACTGGTGTCGCTGTGTTTCCAGAGTACGACCGGTTCGTTTCAGCATCGCCTCGGTCCGTTTGAGTTGTGAGACATCGGTGATCACCGAGATCGACGCCTTAAGGCTGCCGTCGGCCGCCGTTACTTCAGCGGGCGAGACCACAGTTGTAACGTGTGTCCCATCTTTGCGCTTCCAGGTCAACTCATAGGGCCGGGCATCGGTGGAGGATTTCAACCTCTCTTCAAGGATGAGCTTGTCCTGCCCTTCTACAAAGTCGAGAATTGGACGACCGATCAGCGCCTCACGCGAAGCACCCAGCAGATCGCAGGCTCGCTCGTTGGTATAGGTGATGCAGCCTTCGCCATCACGCATAAGCACGCCCTCGCTCATCGTTTCAACCAAGGTGCGATGAAGCTGCTCGCTTTGCCGAATCTGAGCCTCGGCCTCTTTCCGGTCCGTGATGTCCCAGAAGATACAGTGAGAACGATCAAACCGCCCCGCTTTGTCAAAGTGAGCCCGTCCGTCGACCAGTACGGTGCGAGTTTTTGAATCTTTGCCCACGACTTGGAACTCGCGGCCGGAGATCTTTCCCGTTCTCTTGAATTCAGGAAAACTGTGCTGATATTTCTCGGCACTGTCCTCGGTCAAAAACTCGGTCATAGGCCGACCCAGTACTTCCTCCACCTCATATCCAAAGGCCTGACACCAGGCGTCGTTCACGTCCAGCAGTCTCCCCTCCGGATTGAGCGACTGATACGGCACCGGGGCGTTTTCGTAGAGCAGGCGAAAGCGTTCTTCGGAGAATCGGATTTCTTCCTCGGCTTGTTTGCGCAGGGTGATGTCTTCAATCATCGGCAGGAAGTACACCGGCGTGTTCAGCGCATCCTTCATGACACGAACCGACTGCCGCACCCAGACCGTGGCGCCATCTTTTCGCATGAGCCGACAGTCGATCGCGTACTGTTCGACGCGATCGTTCAAAAGCTCTTTGGAGGCGGTCAGAATCTCGTCCAGGTCTTCAGGGTCTACTACGTTGGCCCAACCGAGGGCGGTCAATTCACTCTCGGTATATCCGGTGATGCGACAAAGTTCCGAATTGACGCGAACGAAGCGATTGTCCAATGAGACCATGGCCGCCCCGATTGGGGATTCGTCAAAGGTTCTTCGAAACCGCTCCTCGCTCTCACACAAGGCCGACACCGCGGTTTTGCGTTCGGTAATGTTGACAGCCGTCACGCCGGTCAACAGAACGTGACCTTGTCGATCAAGAACCGGCCGGGAGGACAAACTGACCCAGATTGACTCTTGGTCGACCGTCTGCACCTCAATTTCCCGTTCATGAGTGGAATGGCCGGTGGCCGACCGTGACAGTATAAACTCGGCAGCCTCCTCCCCCGATACTTTAGCAGCAGCCAAATCGGCCAGCCGCCTTCCGACCAGTCTTCGCTTGCTGAAACCAAGCAGGCGGGCCGCCTGATCATTGGCCGAGCAGATATCTCCCTCGGTATCGATAAGAAAGAACGGCACCGGGGAGAGATCGTATAAATCGAAAATATTGGTGGTAGCATTCTGCAGTTCTTGCAGACGATTGTGATGGTCTTGCCTGAGATGGTTGGTAACCGTCGCCGGGTTATCTGCCGATGGGTTTGAGGGCGCCGCACTGTTTTCTACAGCGCCGGTAATCTCGCTGGATGCATTCTCAGACTCCAGGATCGGAACATCGGGAGACTCTTGCGAGATGAGACGCGGTTTCCGGCGTCGGCTGAAGCCGACGCCTACCAGTATTGAACATATTGCGATAGCTGTTACGGCTGAAGGATGACGGTCCCAACCGGCCAGCAGGCGGTCGCCGATGGATGCCTGATTGGAAATCAAAGCGGGATCATCGAGTATTATGGCAAAGACGCCTATGGTCAACACAGTTGTGCTGATCAAGAAACAGCGAATGACTCTACGGCCGGAAATACCGGTATCACTTCGCTTGCCGTTGATACTGTCGTCACTCGTCATAGGTAACTGATCCGCTACGCTCGACTGATTTGACCGTCAGTGAAATTGTGACAGCGTTCTGATCGGACATTATGGGTTTCTTCGGCAGGGCTTTGGTTTAGACGCTCTCGCTTGCGACCATGTGGTGCCGAACGGCAATGTTGTGGAGCTTGTCGCAGGAGCCCGCCGTCGTCAACCTTCCCAGCAGCCCTGATTTAGCTTACAAGACAAAAAACGTAACGAAGACCGATTAAGTCAAGCCATTTGTGGTATCAACCGGCCATACAGGTACCACTTGACAAAAACAGACTTCCTACTATACTGGAAAAGTACATCGATAGCAGTCGGTTTAAGTACCGATCGATTTGCAGGGATCGCGATAACAACTGAGAATTGACATACTTGAACGAACTGGTCCCTACATTATAGTGATACTTGCGCCTCCCCAAATCCTGAAGTCGGTATTGCGTTGTGTCGGGTCTTGGACGCGCCGAAGGCGTGGGTGTGACCCGACACCGATGAATCGGTTTCTTTGTGCTACGTACATTTCGGTGCAAAGTGGCGATGGGCGAGTAGGCCGGCTTGACCGGCCAGCGGGTCACACGGATTCGCTGGCGTCCGCCGCGGCGGACAACACCCACCGAAACTTGCATGGCTGTCAGGCGAGTCGCCTGACCGCACCTGCAAACGGCAACCACGGCTGGCCGGTTCAAACCTCGTTGGGGGCGGTAGTTCATACTTCGACTTCGCTCAGCATGAGGTGGATGCGCGTGCAGCGCGTGGAACCGCCCTGTCGGCCAGCCTGCTCATCCCTCCCAAACCGCCGTTAATCACCATAATATGAAGCATACCGGCTATTATCCCGTATAACAAGGCGGCAGGTTGTAAGGTCGTAGTCACTTACCACGACCACTGGCAGAGACAGAAATTTGACGCACAATATACATGACATCTGGAAGCGCGTTTGCCGAAGTGAGGCCACAGCCTGGCGTGAGCTGGTGGAAACCTATGCCGGGTTGGTCAACGGCGTAGCCAGACGAGTCGGATTGTCGATTCCGGATGCCGAAGACTGCGCCCAACAGACCTGGCTGGCCCTTTATCGCAAGCGGGAGTCGATCAAGGACCCGCAGAGCCTGCCGGCCTGGTTGATTCGAACCACTCACAGGCAGGCCGTCCGCATGGCCCTGAGGCTGAACTACCAGTCGGAGTTGCCGGACGATGAAAACATCTCCGACCGCCGGAGCCTTCCGGATGAACTGGTACAACAGCTTGAACATCAGGCGATCCTGGAAAAAGGTTTGGAACAGCTCGACATACGCTGTCGCCGCCTTCTCACGGCATTATTCCTGGAGGGCGACGAAGTGTCATATCGCCGTATGGCCGCGGTATTGGGCTTAAAACCCAACTCGGTCGGTTCTATGCGCACCCGCTGTCTGAAAAAACTTGAGAATATTCTAAAAAAAATGGGTTACTCGGGAGACTAAACCGCTTGTAAGCCGCTCCTACCATCAGAACCTGTAGGATAAACAGATTATGAAGAAACGAACCACCAAAACCAATCAGCCCGCCGCCCGGACGAAACGCACACGGCCGAGCCAACAGCCGATGCCAAAAGTGGTTCGTAATCTTCTGCCCACCAAGACCAGAAAGGCCCCTGCAAGTGGTTTCGCCAAACCATCTGCGGCCGCGGTTGAAAGGTACTGCAATATCCCGCTGCTGTTTGAAGAGAGTTCCGACTCCCGCACCGTCAAGGGGCGGACAGTCTACGATTCCTGGGCCGATGGTCCGGCCATGGCTTTGAGGGATTCCGCCGATGGTCACATCAGGCGGTTGAAGCTGAAAGCCGGTAATTTGGTGCTGGAAATCGTGGCGGAACAACGTGACAATGTGTGGGAGTTTGTGGCCCGTGTGTACGACGGCAAGAATGCGATCAACAGCTTTGTTCTGAAAGTTGGCGGTCGCAGTTTCCTGCCGCAGACCGGTGGGTTCTTTATCTGGTCCTCAAGAATAGTCCCGAAGGTTCTGCGTTTGGAATCATTCGACACCAGTGTCAGCTTCGAGAAGATGCCATGGTAGCAAAGAAGACAAACCTTGACAGAGCGGTCGACAGCTTTTTGCGATACGGTACCGTCAACGGCTTTTCCACCCAGGAGTTGGCCGCCGCCGTCGACCGAAAAGTCCGTAGCGAAACCCAGGTGTCTACGGTAACGTCGGTCAAGTTGGGACGGCAGTTTGTCAAACATGCCAAACCACACGGCGGTCTCCTGTATCGTACCGCTTTGCGGGCATCAGCCTGGGCGCTTGTGGTGGCCGGCAACTATCCCGAAGCAAAAAAGACCTATCTGACCGCGCGCCGCTTGCTTTTGAAGGATGCTATTTGGCGGGCACGGATTGATCGCGTTCTAATTGATGTCTACATGTATCTTGGTGACTTCAAAGAGGCGCAACACCGGGCCAGGATGGCCCTGGCCACTTTCGGTCGACTGGGTGCTGAAGCAGACGCGGCCAAGACACGGGTCAACTACGCCAACCTGTTGCACCGCCAGGATCGGCATCGTCAGGCTAAGCAACTCTACCAGCAGGCAGCCGCTTTCTTCGAAGGCGAAGGCGCCGACGTCGCTGTGGCGTTGTGTCACTACAACCTGGCTAACACCTTGGTCCAGTTGATGGAGTTTAAGGAAGCCGGTGAGCTGTACAGCGACGCTCGCAAGGTCTTCGAGTCCCACAACAGTGCTTTGCATGCAACCGGTTGTCTGTACGGACTGGCCTGGTTGCACATGCTTGAGGGCAACTTCCACACCGCCTTGCAGCAGTTGACCAAATGCGAACAAGAGTATGACCGAGGAAAACAGCACCGCGAACGAATCCTGTGCAAACTGGACCGCGCCGAAGTGTATCTCGGACTCAACTTGCTGGTCGATGCTCGCAAAGCGGCTCGTGAAGCGAACCAGGCTGCTCGCAGGTTGGGCTTATCTTACGAACAGGCCAAGGCGGACTTTTTCTACGGCAAAGCCTCGGCCGCCATGGGTCGCCGCACAGATGCCCGTACCGCTTTGAAAAGAGCTCAAAAGGGTTTCAGCCAAGACCGCAACCAGGGATTCGCAGGTGCGGCACAGTTGACACTGGCTCAACTACAACGCCCTGGATCGGCCCGATTGAGCCACATGCGGATGGCCCGCAAACGGTTTTCGCAAGCACAGCTTCCATTGTGGGAAGCAATATGTGATCTGCAAATTCTGGCCGTACAACCGGACGAAACTGATGCCCTGAGACGACTCGGACGCAACCCGGCCGTGGCGTCGGTTCCCCACTTGATGGCCCGTCGGCTGGCTTTGTTGGGTGATCGTGCGGCTGGTCGGCAAAGGATGAAAGTTGCTGTTCGCCATTGGAGTAAGGCCGCCGACGTTCTGGATGCCGTGCGCGCGAAACTACCCCCCATCGAGCTTCGCGCCGCATTCCTGAAAGATCAGAGCGATCCCTATCGCAACCTGATAGAGACGCAACACGCAAGCGACCCCAAGGCGGCGGCCGTTTGGTCGGAACGTTTCAAAACGGTGGGGCTTTGGTCGTCGATTGAAGATGTCTACGTAACCGATCCGGCTCGTCAAAAAGCCGAAAGTTCGCTCTCGGAGTTGGCCGGTCAGGTAACGGCCATGTCGCATATTATCTCCGATGAGATGCAGCGGCGCACGCCCGGTCGGCTGCATCATGGTGAGGCTTTTGCCAAACTCCAGCACACCGTGCGGCACAATCTGGCTCAACTGGAAAGCCACACGGTCGGAAGGCCGCATGCCTCGGAAGAACTGGCCAAACTCTTTGACAAGGCATCCTATGCTCAACCCATCGTGCAATTCCATGTAGGTCGTCGCGATATCTTTGCCTTCGTGCACCACAACGGTGCATGCCATGCCCACAGGTATCTCGACGGCGTGAGGATAGTGCGCGAGTTGGTCGCTCTCTGGCGGTTCATAGTGGAACGCGCCGACGGCATCAAACACAGACCAGGCAAAACAGAACTGGCCGATGAAAGTGACATCCTCAATAGGCTCGGCAGTTGGGTGCTCCCCCCCCTTCAGTTGCCGTCGACCACCGACCAACTATTGGTGTTACCGGAGGGGCAACTTTCGTGCCTCCCCTGGTCGGCTCTCACCACCAACGGTGTTCCGTTGCTTGAACGTTTGGAGCTGTCGTTTGCACCCAGCCTGAGACATCACTTGCAGGCCCAACAACAGACTACACGATCACAGAAAACCAAGATATTTGTCGGCGCAGCAGACGGATTGACCCATATACAGCGTGAAGTCGCAGCCGTAAGCTCGCGGTTGCAGGGACCACACGCCGCCGTCTACGATCCCTGTTGCCGGGCAGACTGGCCGGATCACGAAAGTGCCAAGATCTGGCACTTCACCGGTCACGCCCACCTGCGTCCGGACAATCCTTTCTACTCCGCTTTGTTACTGGCCGACGGACCATTGTTCGCCGCCGACTTCCGACTCAAACGCAATCGGGTTGAACTAGTCACACTGGCCGCGTGTCGCACCGGCCAACAGACCAGCCTGCCCGGAGAGGAAGCTGGTGGTATGGTTCGATCTCTCCTCGAGATGGGCGCACGCAACGTCATTGCCAGTCGCTGGGCGGTTTCCGATTTCTCCACTACGGAGTGGACCGATCTTTTATATAAATCGTATTTGGGTGGCATGTCGGCCGGCTCGGCTGCCCGACAAGCTGCCCTGGGCGTCCGGGAAAAGTTTCCCTCAGCTTACCACTGGAGTGCGTTCAGTGTTTTCGGCGCCGGTTGATAGTGAAAAAACAACTTTCGTTTTGAGAGGTTAAGTCATGTTGACAGTATCATCGAAAAAACCATTAAGACTTTGGCCGATTCTTGCGCTGGCCGTTTCGGTTTTTGTTTTCACCGCCGGATTCGCTCTGGCTGGGGGCGGTATTGGTCCCGGCCAGTCCGACCCCAATAACTCAGGCCACGATGTAACGCCGCCTGAGTTGTCATACGTCCCCAACCAAATCGTGGTCAAGTTCGCACCCTGGGCCGATCCGGAAGAATTGTTCGACGCCGGCTTCGTAACAGCAGTGAGACAACAACTCACCCACAGCGGTGTCTACTTGTTGGAAACCCCACCCGGTGTCGAGTTCTTCGATCTCGAAAGTGACTTCGATACCATGAGTTCGGTCACCTATGCTCACCCAAATTATGTGATGAATAGGTTGCACCCGGTCCAGGGAAGCTATCCCTTCTCCGATGAACAGTATATCGGAGACTATCCAGATCAGTCGGCCGGCGCCATGCTGAATCTGGACAACAGTCACCAGACAGCCACCGGGGACGGCATCACGGTAGCGGTCCTCGACGGCGGCGTTGATGCTTCTTACGACGAGTTGTCATCGGTTGTCCTGCCTGGTTGGGACTTTGTTGCCGAGGACGCCTTTCCTTTCGACGAAGGCGGTGGTCAATCCTCGGGACACGGCACGTTTGTCGCCGGCGTCGTTCATCTGGCCGCACCTGATGCCATGATCGCGCCTTATCGCGTCATCGATAATCGCGGTTACGGTGATGGTTTCACTTTGGCCCGCGCTATTGAACAAGCGGTCGATGACGGCTGCAATGTCATCAATATTAGTCTGGTGCTGATGGCCGAGCACCTGGCCGTGCGCGATGCTATCAACTATGCTGAGTCCCAAGGCGTCGCCGTGGTCGCCGCGGCCGGTAATGAAAGCAACGCAGGCAATCTATACCCTGCTGCCTTTGCCAATGTCATTTCGGTGGCCGCCATTGACTCGACCATGCTCCTGGCCGACTTCTCAAGCTACGGCGCCAATGTTGACATCTGCGCACCCGGAACGATGATCTACTCCACCTATAAGGACGGCTTGTTTGCCTGGTGGAGTGGCAGCAGTTTCGCGGCGCCCTTCGTGGCCGGGCAGGTGGCCATGCTCAGGGAAATCTCACCCTCGGCCAGCAACCCGCTTCTTGAGTACGCCATTACCGCCACCGGAACCGACATCGACGACATCAATCCGGATGTTTCAGGCTTGCTCGGCGGTGGACTGGCCGATCCGCCCGCTTCGTTGAGTTCGATTAACAATCTGGCCATGGCCGATCTCATGCCGGACACTGCCTACGTCGACCTGTATGAAGGCCGCGTCTATGTAACCAATCCGATGCTAAGCTCGTTCTTGACCTCCACCAACGCTCCCGCCGGTTACACGGCAGAGGTTGTGGACGACGGCGACGTATTCACCATGCTGATGGCGCCGACGGGCACAACCAATGACACCGTTTGGGTGTCGGTGGACCCATACCTTCCGGTACTGGGCACGCACTACGACGAAGTGCTGTTTACCGTGGACGGCGTCCCGGAACCGGTATCGCTCACCGTCTGCGCTACGATGCACGAGGCCGACACAAGCGCTACCGCCTGGCTCAGTCATCCCACTCTGTACTTTCAGGCTCAAGTGGGGACCGACGAAACACAATCTGTGCCATCCATTCTGTATTCCTCCAACGCACCGGCTGGGTTCGTAGCCGAGGTGCTGCCGGGTGGCGGCGGGTTCACGTCACTGCCATACAATTCGGGACTTACGGATGATAGTGTCATGGTAACTGTCAACCCCGGTGGGCTGACTCTTTCCGGCAACTATCTGGACAGCGTCAGGTGCAGTGTTGCCGGTGTGCCCGACCCGGTCTACATTTCGGTATGGCTGAATATGTACGACTCGACTGTAGACGGTGATTCCGCCTGGGTCTACACCGATTCGGCGACTGTGTTCGTCATGGGCGAAGGTTCACTCGATGTACGCACCGGTTGGGTGGATGTCATGTCCTCCAACGCTCCGGCCAATTTCACCGTGACCTTTGCCGAACCGCCGGACTTTATCACTCTGGTCGAGAACTCAGGCCAAACCAACGGCTACTTCAGTTTCGAAGTAAACCCCGGTACGCTCATCATGGGCAACTACCAGGATGTCATGCAGGTTTGGGTGGAAGGCTGTGCCAACAGTCCCATCAATGTTCCCGTGACGCTTCTGGTGGTACCGCCCGGAAGCGAGGACCCCGATTCGGCCTGGGTATCGCCGATCTGGCACGGATTTGAGTCGTACATAGGGTCCGACACAGTACACTATGGCGCTTTCGAGATTACTTCCCGTATAGTCCCGTCCGCTTTCACAGTCAGTCATGTGGACCCGGCCGATTTCATCAGCATCACAAACCCGACCGGTTTCACCCCTGACACGGTACACTTCACCGTCACCAGCACGGCCCAGACGGCGCCGGGTGTCTATTACGACACACTGAGTATCGAGGTCGAAGGCGCCTACAACAGTCCGCTTCGCGTGTTCGCCTTCCACCGGGTCGTGGAAGCACCGACCGGCGAGTCACTAATCCTGACTCCGGATACAATCGACTTCACCATTGCCCCCGGCACGGACCCGGTGACCGTTACCAGCTTCCTGAGTTCCACTGCTTCGCCGATGAACTACATCGGCTGGCTGGATACTGTCTCGACAATATGGATGAATCTGAACAATACGTCAGGCACCACCGACGAGGAAGTCAGCGTAACCGTATACCCGGCCGGATTCACCGCCGGAACATACGCGGGAACGGCCTTCTTCTCATCTCCGGACGCGGACAACACTGTCAGGCTGCTGATCAGGATGACTGTCGATACCAGCAGCGGACCGCCGCCGAGTGAAATGGCTTGGACAATACCGAATCATGTGTACGTGGCTGCCGATGAAGGTTCAACGACGCCAATTGAAGCCACGGTTAATCTGAATTCGAGCAATGCACCGGCCTGGTATTCGGGTTGGAGTATGAACGCTTCGGGCCTCCATTTCGTAACATTGCCTGATTCGGCCGGACAGACCCCCAGCCCTGTCTCTATCATGATCGATCCATCCGGATTGACGGCCGGAGCGTACGGGGATACGGTTATCTTCGATGTCGCAGGCGTGGTGGATCCGGCGGTGGTTGTGGTCGAGTTGACCATCACTGCCCCTACCAAGGCGCCGACCGGTGTGCAGAACTTCCCCAACCCGTTCAATCCGTTGACCCAGATCAGTTTCACCCTCGGCGCCCCCTCCCGTGTGAATCTGACTGTTTACAACATCGCGGGGCAGGTCGTCACCACGTTGGTCGATCAACATCTGGAAGCAGGCGAGCACGGCTTCCAGTTTGACGGCAGCAGAGTCTCCAGCGGCGTCTATTTCTACCGGCTACAGACGGAAACAGCCATTGAGACACGCAAGATGATCCTGCTCAAGTAGCACCCGTGGCGATTTCGCGATCCCGCGGCAAGTTGGGCCGCCTCTCACCCGAGAGGCGGCCTGCTTTTTTGTGTGCAGGTGGTGTCGGGCGACCCCGCCCGACACAATAAACTTGCTTCTCGCGGTGTGAGCGCTATTCCATTCTTTGCGAGGATTGGGTGGCACCCCCAAACCCGGTTTGGGGGTGGCCTTGGTTTTCACCGTCCCAAACAAAGTTTGAGACGGCCACCCGCCGCCACGCGCTATGTTCATCCTTCGACTCCGCTCAGGATGAGGTGCGAGGCGCTCTGGATCAGGTTTTGTGCTCGCGTGATCTTCAGATCGCGCGAGTATCCGTGGGCGAGTCTGAAGACTCGACCACCACAACTAAAACACGAGTGGAGCCGGTAGTGCGCCCAATGCTCACTGCACCATCGCTCTTCGGTACCCCACCCAGAGGCTCCGCGGCGGGTGGGTTCTTTGGCTGGGTGGCACCCTCAAACCCGGTTTGGGGGTTACAGGCGCAATCCTGTTTTTCGCGCTTCGCGGTGATAAATCACTTCCTCGAGCTTCGCGCGTTGTCAGGAGCACAAGGGCTCCTGACCTACGGTTGTCGAAACCTTGCTTCGCAAACCCTTCGGGTCAGGGGTTTCGACCTACAAGAGCCGTCACGCTACAAGAACCGCCACGCGAGGATCGCATGACGGCCCGAAAAGAAGATGGACCCCGGCCTTCGCCGGGGTGACAGAATCGAGTCACTCTTCGGTACCCCACCCAGAGGCTTTGCGGCGGGTGGGTCCATCCGTTTTTGTAGACTTCCCACAGCAAGCTGTGGGCCACCCGACCTACGAAGATCCGTCTCGTGAATTCGCATGACGGCACAGGCTACTGCAAGGTCACCAGAACTTTTACCGCGCCGGTTTCTTCATTCATTGGCTCCATCGCTTTACCAATGACAGAACCGAAAGCGCGCACTTGATCGGTCGCTTTCATGGCACGACCAGACTCAGAAGAAGTCACCAGCAGATCACCGACTTTGATAGCGCCATTCTCCGAACAAACTTTTACCGGCACAATTCCACTAAGCGCTATCGGCACCTGGTTGGCCGCATGACCAAAGGCGTTCGATCCCAGGTGGAAGCCCGGCACGGTAGAATACACACCCACTACCCGCTGACAGTACGGTTGCTCCGTAAGCTCCAGATGTCCGAGCGTCTTCTCAGACAGAACCAGCACATCACCCGGCTCGTAGTCGGCCATGTTGCCGATCACTGTCATGTTCTCGGCCACATCGCAACCACCCTGCTGCGTGACCGTTCCGTCGAGACAGAGGTTGCCGTCATTGTCAACACGGAGTCGCAGGTTCAGGGGGTTGGTGCTGGACAGTTGCAGCAGATCGCCGGTAGCGGCAGTACCTAGAATAGCGGGACCCGTACCTGTATTCACTGCCTTCACGCCGGCACCGTTACCGGCATTACGACCGGTGATAGCCGCCGTAGAATCGTCCTCGACAACATGCAGGGCCGACTGGGCGGATGTCGTTCCTATGCCTACGCGGCCTTTGAAGTAAGCCTGTTGATCCGATGAAGCAGCCACATCTTCAATAGACCCCGTCGTTGTTCCCGTTGGATCGATCGTATAGAATCCGGCCGCACCGGCATCGGCTCGGGCCAGCAAGCGATCTAGTCCGTCATAGGTCCAGAAAGTAGCTGATTTCAAATAGTCGGCTACAGTAGTAACAGCCGACAGAGTGTCACCGGTCAGTTGATCGATGACCAACATTCGTTCGGTCCCGGTGGGCGAACCAAAAGCTTTGGCGGCGCCGGTCCTTTCCAGGACTGTCTCCCATCGCGCCAACGTGTCACCCGAGGTGTCGGTGGAGACAAAGCAAGCCGATACACCGCTGGACGAATCTGAAAATGTGAAAATGTCACCGGCCACCCGCGCAGCTACTTCTGCAAATGGAACCGCACCAAGATGAGTCCGGGGAGCGATGGTGTCTGTTCCTCCTACCACAAGTTCCAACCACCGCGGCGTCAAAGGGGAAATCAACAAGTCTCCGTGAAACACGTCCGGACTGAGATTGTTGTTGAGACCCAGATAGAGTGAGAACAATCCCTGACTGTCAACATCTACCGGACGGGTCTCTTCCCAGATCGGAATTCCTCCGGCCGGTTGGTCATAAATCAAGAACGTAATACCATAGGTTCCGGCTGCCACCGGATCACCGCTGGAATCCAGCAGTTGTCCCTGATAGTTCATCAGGTCTGTGAAGTCCAGACTGAAAAGTTCGGAGCTAATGGCCGCAATCGACAGCAGACCCATGAAAGCAAGCAATAGCATTCTCTTACGCATGGCTGTGTACCCTTTTGTGTATCGACGTTTCTTTTCGTTCGAATTCCATAACACTGTGCTCACGACTCGCCGTGGTGAAAACACTGGTTGTCGATCCGGCAGTATGGCCGACGAGTTGTGGCTTTGTAGACTGTTGTCATTATAACCTCATCGGTTGAAAAGGTCAACACAATAAGGACCGTAGAACTCTCTGTTTTGGAACAATCAGCCGCCGGTGTGATCTTGAGCAGCCCGGCGCAAGTCGTCTACTACATGTTGAAAATCGGGTTGATCACGCAGGTTGTCCCAATCGGGGCGTGACTCGAAATCGGCATAGTGTCCCAACCCACAGTCCACGCCGCGCCTTAGGTGCTCAATAGCCTGGTCAGGCATGTTGTTCGTGGCCAGCAGCATGGCCGTATCGTAATGGTAGACGGCTGATCTTTCACGAGCCGCAACAGAACAGTTTTCATCCAGACCCTGGCGGGCAAGTTGGAATTGTTTATCGGCTCCGAAAGAACCCGACGACGACCGAAGCACTTGACCGAGTTTCTGATGAAGCGGGTACCGATCAGGAAGTCTCTTTAATCCTTCGCTCAGAATCGACTCTGCCTTATCGGCTTCACCCAGTCTGAGGTAGCAGTCGGCCAGATAGTACAGAAGGTGCACGTTGTTGGCCTCAACTGCACGCGCTTTTTCCAGGGAAGCGGCCGCCTGCGCCCAGCGGCGACGATACCAGGCGAGCGATCCTTCGGTCATCGAGCCAAGAAAACCACGACGATCATTGGCCAGGAGTTTTCGCATCACTTCGTCTGAGCGTTCCTGCTCATCCTGGTAGAAGTAGATTCGGCAGAGATGGGCTCGCGATATCTCCTGAAAGGGATCCAATTGCAGAGCCGTCTCTTCGTGTTCGGCCGCCAGTCGATACCGCCCCGAAAGGACGTAGGCGTGGGCCAGATAATGATGGGCTTCGTTATTGCCGGGATTCAGGGCGACCGCCGTGCGAAGCTCCGTAATACCGCGCCCGAGGTCCTCGCTGCGAATCACCAGGAAGAGGGCCATGTGGGCATCGGACGACCCCGGTTCCAGCTCGACTGCGCGCGTAGCCAGTTGGACCGCTTCGCCGGTAACGCCTTCGGGCCGCCCGTAACCGTAAGTTTGGTGCAGGCTGTGAGCCGCGGCCAACTGGGCATGGGCTTCGGCAAAACTGGAATCGAGCCGGGCCGCTTCGTTGAGCAACCGGATAGCCTTCTCAACCGACGTCTGATCTCTCTTCTTCATATAGTAGCGACCGCGCAGGAAGCAATCGTAGGCTTTGGGATCAACCGTCGGCTTACGTTCAATGAGTTGGGTTTCATTTCCGCTAAGGGTGACATTGAGAGCGGCCGCCACTTGTTCGGCGACGTCGGCCTGCAACTGGAGAACGTCTGCGATAGTCCGATCATAGCTCTCCGACCACAGGACTGCCTGGTCGTCGACCGAAGTCATCTCGATATTGATTCGGATTGTCTCTTCGTGCCGTCTGATGCTACCACCAAGAACGTGGTTGACACCCAACTCGCGCGCAATCTCAAACGGATCGTACTCCTTCCCCTTGAAGCGAAAGACAGCCGTGCGCGAGGCAACTTTAAGTCGTTCCAGTTTTGACAGCCGGGCGATAATGTCCTCACAGATGCCATCGGCCAGATAATCAATCTCGGCGTCGTCACCTGCAAACCGAAAGGGGAAAACGGCCACCGATGCCTGCACCGGCAGAGTGGCTGCGGGTGTCGGCATCGCCGGACGTTGTGCTTCGAGGTCGGCCGCCAGATCAGATACACTCTGATAGCGATCATCAGCCCGCTTTTGCAGCGCGCGGCGGGTGATGTCCCACAGGTATCCGGGAACATCCGAGTTCAGCTTGGTAACCACCTCCGGTTCGTCGTAGACTATTGCATTAATGGTCGCCGCCACGTTGGCTCGGGCAAACGGCGCGCGACCGCTAAGCATCTGGTACATCAGAGCGCCGATTGAGAAGATGTCGCTGCGATGGTCGCACTCCTCGCCACGGGCCTGCTCCGGCGACATATAGTTGGCCGTGCCGGGGGCGGTACCGGTGCGAGTCAATTGTGATTCGCCGATTATGCGGGCAATACCGAAGTCCAAAAGTTTGGCCAAGCCGTCTTCGCCGACAATTACATTGCCCGGCTTGATGTCCCGATGTACCACGCCCTGATCATGTGCTTTCTGAAGACCGCGGCAAATCTGAATGACAGTATTCGACACAACGTCACCATCCAACAAGTCATGTTCCAGCATCTCGTCAAGCGATCTACCGGCGAGATGTTCCATGACTATATACGGACGGCCATCAATCTCTGAAATCTCATGGATGGTCACGATGTTTGGATGGATCAGCATCGCCGCCGCCTGAGCTTCACGCAGAAAGCGGGCACGAATCATCTGGTCAGAGGCTACATGAGCGGGCAGGAACTTGAGGGCCACGAGGCGTTTCAGTCTGGTGTCTTCGGCCAGGTAGACCTGCCCCATGCCGCCTGAGCCAAGTTCTTCCGTGATGCTGTAATGCCCAACGACTCCCTCCTGGCCCGGCCACGCGCTTTCCGACGACACGACATCCAGAGCCAAACCATCCAACAGCGAATGCGACTGCTGATCGGCCCTGAGCATTCGGTTGACTTCATTAAAGAGCTCACTGTCGGTACCGCACTCTTTTTGTAGCCAGGCTTCACGATCAGCTCGGCCCAGTTCAAGGGCAGCTTCAAATAATTCTTGTATCTTGTTGAATCGCTGCTGACTCATGCTGTTGTTAAGTGTAAGGTGGCACCCTCAAAGTTGCTTCGGGGGTGACAGGCACTCCTGTTTTTGCGCTTCGAGGCGATAAGTCGCTCTCTAGTTCGAAACCTCACTCTGAGCGTCCCCACCTCACCCTGAGCACCCCCCACCTCACCTTGAGCACCCCCCACCTCACCCTGAGCGGAGTCGAAGGGTGATACCGTCCAGGTGGTGTCGGGCGACCCCGCCCGACAGTCTTGTGAATCAACCCACAGAACCGTCATTGCGAGGTATCCAGCGTCTCGCGGGATACCGTGGCAATCTCGATTCGTGGCGCGACTTGCTGTGTGAGATTGCCCCAGCCATGCTGAAACCGTGGCTTCGCAATGACGGCTGCCGGTGCAACTGGACAGACTTTGATGGCAAGCCATCACCTCGGCTCCTCGTCCTCGTTCAACTGGGCCGACAGCCAGGCTTTGGCCAGACGCCAGTCTCGGTGTACGGTGGGGACCGAGACTTTCAGCACCTCGGCGATTTCTTCGTGTGTCAAGCCGCCAAAAAACGAAAGCTCCACCACTCTGGCCTGCCGCTGGCTGAACACGGCCAGGTTTGACAACGCTTCGTCCAGATCGATCAGTTCTTCAGCTTTGGCTTGTCGGGTGTGAAATTCCTCATTGAATGTCGCCAGGGCGTTGCCTCCCCCCCGTTTTTCAGCCATCCGGCTCTTGGCGTAGTTGATCAGGATACGGCGCATGGCCATCGCGGCCACCGACATAAAGTGCGCTCGGTTCTGCCAGTTCACTTTTTCCTGCCCGACCAGCTTGACATAAGCCTCGTGAATCAGGGCCGTGGCGTTAAGGGTGTGATCGGCCCGTTCGCGACGCAACTGGCGCTCGGCCATCTGGTGCATCTGATTGTACACCACCGGCATTATGGCATCGACGACAGCCCGGTTGCCGCCAGTCAATTCGCTGAGCATTTGGGTTATGTTGCCGGAGTCGAGGGTCATTATGTTTCTGCCTGTCCGCCATAAACGGCCACTTTGTCGGTCCATCAGTGTTGGTTTTTACAATTTACACCGCGCCAGATCAAAAAGCAACGCTGCAAATCGGCCAACATGCCCCAACATGCCACCGTTGAGCTTATTCGTCCGGCAAGATTATCAGATTCGATCTGTCGGTAACAGCATGCGACAAAAGATGCCTGGACGGCAAAGTGCTACCACGAAAAACCAGCGGACCGGCCGTGTGGACGTGATGTCAAAAGTAATTCTGGACATTGTGGTCGGTGGTCTGTATTCTGGGTTGGCATTGAAGCTCAGCCGGGCTGAGTTCTTCGGGTTCGCAGATTCAAGTACGGGGTACGGTAGGCATGTGGTCTTGCGACGAGCAGGCCGGACTAAAGAGGAGGTTGGACTATGTTGTCATGTCAGATTAATACTATTCATTACTCTCTCCGAGTTGGCACAATTTTAGTCTGTGCTTTGATGGTTGCGATCGTCACGCTTTCCGGCGCGACAAAGGCCGCCTGTCCACCCGGCGCCTCGATTGCGGTTTCACTGAAGGCATTGCAAGACAGCCTGGAAAAATGCGCGCCATCAAACCACTGCTCAGACGATCTGTTGCTAATGGGGGGAATGACCGAGCTTACCGGCTATGTACTCGACAGAGAAAACCGCGACCTGATTCTAATCGGGCGATGTCTGCCCGATCTGCCGCCGCTTCATCTTGAGGACTTCGTTGTCGCCTTGCGCAACGCCTGGCTGAAATACGCCCCACTGGAAGGTAACACCTACATATACTCGTATCCCGGTTGTTCAATCGACCCCGATGTCGCAGTCATGAATCGGCTGAACCAGATCAGTCAGCGGATGAACTCCAAGCCGGGTATCGATGCAATGGACGGCGTGCTAGAGGACTGGCGTCGCGAGTGCGGGAATCCACAAGCGGTGCGAGTCCTGGGTATACCATTTGACTGCCGCTTTGCCTCGGTGATGGTGACTGCGGACTACGACATGAAGACTCTTGTAGATGGAAGCGACAGCCTGGATTTACCGGGGTTCACCTCCACCGTTGATGCGGCGCTGGCGCAGTTGCGCCGGGCCGTGATCACCGGTGGCGCCATGCCCGGACTGGCCAGCTATAACCGATTCTGGTTTTATCCAGGATCGATCCGCTTTGAGGCGCAGGGGAATGTGGTTCTTATCAGCCAGTCGCCCGTCAAACTTTTGACCGAAGCGATGCATTCAGGTGGCGGGGCCATGGATCCTCTGGCCGAGAGCTTCGCCGACCAGTTTTCCATACTGTATGATGAAGTAGCTGCCCGGCGGCCCATTTACCAAGAGTTGGAAGGCTTGTTCAGGTTTGTAGCCATTGCCAAGGCGATGAGATTCCGATCCGAACAAGATGACCTGCCGGTTGACCTGGGCTACCTGCTTGAGGGATTCCGTATTCCAAAACTACCTGTCGACCGCAGCCTTCCCGGCCGGAGTGCCGTTCGGACTTTCACTCACAGCCAGACAACAGACCGCGGCGTGGCGACTACCTACTTGTGGCTGCCCAGCTGCGGTGGTGTTGGTGTGGATATCGATGTGACTCCGGAGAGTTTTGATCCAGCAATGTCTGCCGACATTGATCGGTATCCACAAGCAATCGAGCGCGCAAGGCCATCGCCGTCGACACCTTCCTGGTCGTACACGGTACCGTGGCAGCAGCGGTGGGATTTCTTGCGGGCAGTGGACAAGTTCAAAACTGACAACCAAAATTGTCGTCTGGTCGTTCTTGAGTACGATCCGGTTCGGACCAAGGTAATTACCAAGTCGTCATCGTCACCCATCGAAATCCGGGAATTCGCCGAGCAGGTTAGGGATATGACACGGGCTGAACGATCCAAACCGATCTATTTTCTGCCGATGAATTTCCCCACACCGCAACAGTATGAGGCGGCGCTGTCTGCCGTTCGCACGGAGCTTCGCCACAGCGACCTAAATGTGAAAGACTGGGCACTCCCTGCCGACTTGAATCTCTCCCAAATCGAACCGCTGTTCAAGCCGGGCGTACAGATCGACGCTACCGAGGCTAACATTCAACCCTCCTCCGATGGTACAGGGTTCATCTCACAGTTTGGCATGAAGGTATCCAGTCGGGGCAGGATCGAAAAATACCGCGTCAAGGTTTTTGGCAGGCTCGAGGAGATCGTTCAGGATACTTTCAATCGTATCAAGGAACGTTTTTCATCGCCCACGGCTCAACCAACCAGCCTGTTTAACCAGATTCGGCAGTTCCTGCACGAAATGCAGATCGAGCACGACATGACCGACGAGGAACTCAGGAACCTGATCGAAATAGAATTGAGAGGCAGACATTTCATAGATATCTGTCAACCGGTTGTGGGAAGAGCCGCATGATGGCCGTACAGTCTTCCCTGCCCAATGTCAAACCCCACGAGTGCGTTCTTATCTGCGGTGTGCCGATCACCCAGGCGAATTTCGACCAAGCACGCGAACGGCCGGACAAGAGCTACGCCAAGCTGTACCGATCTGTCTTATACCGACCGGTGTGGGAAACATACGACTCCCGATTTGCCGGCATCTTCCAATCCGTTGCCAAGGACATGCGACAACTGGGGGTAAAAGTGGCCACGGAGGTGACGTTACCATTATTCCGGGAGTTGTGTGAACAGTTCCAAACCGGCGTAATCGTGCTCTTCACCCATTGCGAAGGAAACCAACTGGAGTTTCACGACGGAATGTATGATATCGAACAGGTGATTGAACTGATCCCACCCGAGTATTCCAGTCTGATGGATGTCTGTGCCTGCAATTCATTGCCGCTGGCTGCCGAGATTCGGCTCAGCCGTCCCACCTGTATTGTACATGATTCCGAAAAGAAAGCCCATCCGGTTTTTTGGCTTTACGTCTATCGCGCGGTGTTCGGTCAACTTAAGGCTAAGAGCCGGCCATACCTTTTGGTCATGGAAGAGGTACGAAGAGAATTGTTGAAAGCGTGGAGGAGAAGATGAAGAGACTGAGGACGCCCGTCAGGGAGTACCTTGACAAACTTGGCTTGGACCGCACTATGGAGTTTGGCGTCGAGGTACGCCAGGCCGGCGAGGCAGACAGCAAGGCTCTGCGAGGAGTGTTGAATGCAGAGAGGAAACATATCAATATCCTCTTTTACCTCTTGATGGTACTGCTGGTTGTGCTCTTCGGAGCCGGATTGTACCTGGTCATGACCACCCCCTATGAGCCGTTGATACTCTGGCTGATTTTCGGGACCGAATTCGCCGCGCTCCTGGGCATCCTGGCGATGCTGCGCAGAATCTGGTATGAGAAGTTCATTATCGCCACTGCTCTGGCCGTGTTGGAGGACTTGCCGCCGGAGGATGCGGCTCAGTTTATATTGCTGCTGCACTCGAAATTTCTGCGCAAAAGATGATCCGGGCATAGAACATTAGCGAGGTTGGCTCAGTCCAATTGTCCTGGGGCTGATCGACGGGGCTGTTTGACAGTACATCGAATTCAACCCGGCAATAACACGCCAAGGGGGCACCGGCTGTTTCGCACAGGTTCAACGGAGATCGACCGCTGCCGCGCCGCGGTCCTCTCACGAATCTCAGTGTGAGTTCGATTGTGTTATCACTTTTCGCCCATTCCCGTGCGTCTCTCTATGACAAACAAAGACAACAAGACTTGATATTACATTACTTCTAATACTTCGTTACGGGATCGGCGCCAACCGATCCCGTTTTTGTATCTAATTGCTTGCGCATTACTTACGCCGCCTATTTAATGTTTCACGCGACCACCCGATCAACTGAGTCCTCTCAAAAAAAGTCAAAATCACGTTATCAGTTCCACCCGTTTCCAGTGCGTTCCCTTTTGAACGACACAGGAACTAGCAGAAGATGAAAGGAGAAACAGATGAAAAACTCACCAACAAGACAAGAGGCACCAGCCGATTCTCGCAACCCTGACAATCAGTAGGAGCTACCAGATGTATATCGAACACAACGACAACGAATCAGCTGCATCGGCTCAGCGCAGCCGCTGTCAGCGCCCCAACAGTCATAAAGAGAATAACCGTTCACAGGAGAACAGAAAAATGTCGAACACAAAGAACTCATTCACAGCCGCCTCGGCCCTATTCGGCCTGATGGCGATTCTCATCGTTACGTTTGCCGCCCCGTTCACTCAAGCCTCAATTCCGCAGAAGATTAACTTTCAGGCGATCCTGACATATCCGAGCGGCGCGCCGTTGGCCAATCAAACAGTTGATCTCACTTTCGAAATCTTCGATGGCTCGACCAGCGGCACATCAAAATGGGGTCCGGAATCACACACAGCTGTCACGACAGACTCCTTCGGCATGATCCAGGTAATTCTCGGCTCCACCGTCACTCTCGACGCGCCCGTTTTTTCCGAAGCCCAGAGCTACCTGGAAATCGCCATCAATGGCCACTCGCCGGTTTCACCGCGTACCAGACTGGTCAGCGTCCCCTACGCCTACCAGACGGCTCGTGTCCAGTCTGTCGACTCCGCCGAGGGTGGTACTATCCTGAGCGCGGTTGATATCGAGGGCACTCTCACTGTTGAAAACCGCATCACGGTCGGTTCATTCAAAATGGAAGATGGCGCTTCGGCCGGTTACCTGTTCCAGTCCAACTCCTCGGGAGCCGCCACCTGGGTTGACCCCGATGAGAAATTCTGGAATGTCTGGGGCAACGACGGGCTGGAAAACTCTAACTGGCTAGGCACAAATGATTCGGCCGACTTCCGTGTTAAGGTCAATGGTCAACAAGCCTTCAAAATCAAATACTCGAGAGGTTCAAGTAACGGCTATTACAATAATGAGTCCCCAAGCATCATTGGTGGCCATCCGACCAACTGGGTCAGCGATGACGTCAACGGCGCTACTATTGGTGGCGGTGGTTACAAGGATGAGACGTTTGGTAAAGACAGACCGAACCGAGTAAGCGGTGACTTTGGTACAGTTAGCGGTGGCACCAATAACAAAGCCGGCAAGTGGGCTTCGGTTCCGGGCGGTACCAATAATCAAGCCACTGGTTATATGTCCTGGGCAGGTGGTTACAACGCTCGTGCTACCCACGATGGGTCTTTTGTCTGGGCCGACTACCGCTCCGATACCGTTTGGTCCAAAGCTGACAACCAGTTTAAGATCCGCGCCGAGGGCGGCGTTGTTCTTGGCGGCGGTGTTGACTCCAAGCTCTCAGTTAAAAGAGCCGACAAAACGACCACAATCGAGCTCGACGGTGCAACCGGCACCACCACCACTAAGATTCTCGAAATCACCGGCGGTTCCGATCTGGCCGAACCGTTTGAAATGACCGGCGGCAATCTCCTCCCCGGTGCGGTCGTTGTAATCGATGAGAACAACCCCGGTCACACTCGCGCCAGCACTAAGGCATACGATCAACGCGTGGCCGGTATTATCTCCGGCGCCGGTGGTGTCAACCCCGGCCTGACCCTGTCCCAGCAAGGTGTCTTGGATGGTGGTCAATTGGTCGCACTGACCGGTCGTGTCTACTGTCAGGCAACGGCAATCAACGGCGCTATCAAGCCGGGTGACTTGCTCACAACATCCGATATCGCCGGACACGCGATGAAAGCGACCGACGCGACTCGTTCACACGGCACTGTTATTGGCAAGGCCATGACCACGCTCGACGATGGTGAAGGTCTGGTCCTCGTATTGGTAAACTTGCAGTAAGGAAAGTGAGGAACATAAAATGACACTCGCAAACATACATAAGAAACTTGGCCGTCTCGTTGCAGGTACCACGCTCGCCCTTCTGATCGGCAGTTCCGCCGCCCAGTCCGCCCCGGTGGACGAAAGCGAAGCCGTCGCCCTGGCCGATGCCTGGTACTCAGCCGAGATCGACGCCAATTACACCAAGCTCTCGAAGTCCGAATGTGAAGAACGCCTGGCCGCCATTTCCGGCCGCCGGGTCCGCTACCTGGTCGATGAAGATGCTTTGCTTGATGTGTATCCCGCCGACGGCAAGCTGATGGCCTACGTCGTCAGCTATGAACCATCCGGCTACGTGATAGTTGCCGGTGAAGATGCTATCCAGCCGGTGGTCGCGTTCGATGTCGAATCCGAATTCAAATGGGATGAGGACGACAACGAAAACAACATGATGCGGTTCTTCGTAGCACCAGCAGTCAAGCGACAGATTGCAAACAAATCGCAAACGGTCCACGAGAATTGGTCACTCTTGCGTTCAAGCATGAAAGGTGGCGCCAGGCTGGACAAAGCGGCCGGCGCCGATGATACCGAATACTACAAGTGGCCGTCGGTGCTATGGGGGCAGGGTGGCTTCTATGACGATCTGGTGGTACCCCAAAACGGCGGCGCCGCTGTTCCGACCGGATGTGTTGCTACCGCTATGGCTATCAAGATGCGCTTCTGTGAATGGCCGCTTGAGGGTACCGGTTCTCACAGTTACACCGACAACAATGGCTCCATCCAGTTCAGTCATAGCGTCGCCTATTACACTCAGGAATATCCGTGGGAAAACATGCCTACCTCGAATCTGACGGCTGCCAACACCGATGTTGCCCGACTCATGTATCAGGCCGGGGTGGCCGTCGACATGAACTACGAAGTGGGCGGTTCGGGCGCCTTTCCCACCGTGGACGATCTCGAAGATCACTTCGGCTATCGAGGTACTATCGAGGTCACGGCGGATCACGACGTCTATCTGGAAAAATGCATGAAGGGAATGTTGCCGACATTGATCACCAGTTCCAATCACATGCTTGTTGTCGACGGTTACCGGTCCGATGTAGCGCCCTACTTCTATATCAATGCCGGCTGGTCCGGCTCAAGTAACGGTTGGATCGGTCTCTATGATCTTCCCTCACCCAGCGGATCAGACATCACGAGAACCTATGCCTATTGCAGTCCCACCGGTTGGGAATATATCGACGGCAGCTACGCTGGTCCGACAAATATCGGCACACTTCCGCAACCTTACGATAACTTCGAAGCTGGATACAACGCCGCTCCCACCGAAGGCGGGCGTCTGCTGGTTACAGCCGGTACCTATGAACTGGGCAGCAGTATGACTCTGGATAAAGCTATCAGAATCCACGCACTCGAAGGCACCGTCTGCATCAAGAAGTAGGATGAAAGGAGAGATCACAATGACACACTCAATAAAACACAAGTTAGGTGCCTTAGCGCTCTTGTCGCTGACACTACTGCCCGCACTTGCGGCAGCCGACAGCACGGTAGTAATCGCACGCGTTGCAATAGGAACCGGCGGCTCGTTCGCGGCCGACGGCGCGCACAACATCACCTGCGTGGTCGGACAGTTCGTGGCCGAGCCGGGCGGCGATGGTGAATACGGATGCGGCGGTGGTTTCATGGGTGGCGGCGGACCGGCTGACCCCGATCCAGGTTGCTGCCGGGTGCGTGGCGATTTCAACCATGACGGTTCCGACCCTGACATCTCCGATCTGGTTGAACTGGTCGCCTACATGTTCACCTCGGGCGTGGCCCCGGAATGTATGGAAGAGGCCGACATCAACGGCGATGGTTCCGAACCCGACATTTCCGACCTGGTCATGCTGGTCAGTTTCATGTTCACCGGTGGTGAAGCGCCGCTCGACTGCGGGCAGCAAGCGCCACTGGTGAAGGCGGCGGCGATTAGTGAAGAGAGCGCCCTTAAGTTCACCTACGATGGTGAAAAGACCACGATTCGTCTCGATTCCGAGGTTGCAATCCGTGGTCTGCAGTTTGATCTGCTCGGCGATGGCGCCCTGCAGGTTGAAAAACTGATCGACGATCATGTCGATATGGTGGCCGGTTTCGACGAACGTGAGGTGCGCATAGGTATCCTCGATCTCGACGGCGGTGAGTTGATAGCTTCCGGTGAGCAAGTCCTGCTAATGCTTGACGGTCGCTATGACGTAACCTCTGCCATGGCCGTGGATGCTGCAGGTCGAGCCGTCTATTTGAGCGCGGTTGAAGAAGAGGCGTTACCGGATGAATACGATCTGGGTGACAACTACCCCAACCCGTTCAACCCGTCGACGACGATTGCCTTCAGTTTGCCGAAGTCGTCCGAGGTTCGGCTGGATGTCTTCAACATGCTGGGTCAACGGGTGGCGACAATCGTCAACGCCCGTCTTGAAGCGGGTAAGCATGAGGTCACCTGGGGCGGCAAGAGCGACCGAGGTGGTACGGCGGCCAGTGGTGTTTACTTCTATCGTCTGACGACTACTCAGTTCAGCGATACCAAGAAGATGATACTGCTGAAGTAGACTGTCGTTGTAGCGCCTTGCGACAAAGGGCAGCGCCTCATGGCGCTGTCCTTTTTGTGATAAATCACTTTCTTGTGATAAATCACTCTTTCGCGCTTCGCGCGTTGTCAGTCTTGTAGGTCAGGAGCGCAGGGCCCCTGACCTGCTTCACTTGGGTGCACCCTCAAACCCTGTTTGGGGGTGATGAATCACATACCCTCGCTACGCGCGCCCCGCCGTCATTGCGAGGAGTCCCGCGCCACGCGCGACGACGCGGCAATCTCACTTGCCCGCCATGCCGGACTCGATCCGGCATCCATTCTGTGTCTTGGGTGGTGTCGAGCGACCCCGCCCGACACTGTCTTCGTTGGTGGACACCCCTGCCCCGCAAGGGGAAGAAACACGGCTTGACCGTGTCGTCCACGGATTGACCGTGTCGTCCACGGCTTGACCGTGTCGTCCTGAGCGCAGTCGAAGGATGAACTTCGGTAGCCCACCCAGAGGCTCTGCGGCAGGTGGGTTCTTCCGGTTTTGTTACCCTCCAACAAGACCGCTACCGACGCTAACATCGGGGAATCAATAATAGGGAAAACGGACCCATTTGTGGAGGGGCCAACTTGCCCACCGGTGTCATTCTGGCGAAGGCCAGAATCCAGTCTTTGAGTTCGGAACTGGATTCCGGGTCAAGGCCCGGAATGACACCCATAAATGGGTTTCTTGCCCTTCGCACCTTTGCAAACTCACCCTGAGCGGAGTCTAAGGATGACGCGGCGGGCAGCCTACGCCTCTTTCACGCTCTTTAGCAAGTCGCGGGAAATGACCAGGCGTTGGATCTCTGAAGTCCCCTCGCCGATTTCGCACAGTTTGACATCGCGCCAGATTCGTTCGGCCGGGTAGGGACCGGTGTAGTAGCCGACCTCGGCCAGTATGTCGACTGCCTTGGCGGCTGAGCGCGTGGCAACTTCGGAGGCATATAGTTTGGCCATGGCTGAGTTGCGCGAAAACGGCAGTTTGGCATCTTTCATCATGGAGGCTTCATAGATCAACAAGCGGGCTGCTTCGATTTCGGTAGCCATCGTGGCCAGTTCGAAACCTATCCCCTGCCGGAAGCCGATCGGTTTGCCGTCCTCTTTGGTGACAGCGGCATACTTTAGCGCACAGTCCAACGCACCCTGGGCCAATCCGAGCGCCATGGCGCCGATAGAAATGCGACCACCATCGAGCGTGATCAACATTTGCTTGAATCCATCCCCCATTTTGCCGAGGAGGTAGTCATCGGTTAACTTGACATCGTCGAAGTGGAGGGTGGCGGTGTCGGAGCCGCGCAGGCCCATCTTGTTTTCTTTTTTACCGACTGAGTAACCGTCCATCTCTTTGTCGAGAATGAAACCGGTGATAGTGGGATCTTTCGGGTCGGTGGATGTCTTGGCTGTGGCAACGGTCGCGATAGCGTAGCTGGCATTTGTAATAAAACACTTCGATCCATTGACGATCCAATGGTCGTTTTTGCGCTCGGCGTAGGTCTTGGTGCCGCCTGCATCGGAGCCGGCTTCCGGTTCGGTCAAACCGAAGGCGAGCATTTCCCCTTTGGCCGCGCGCGGCAGGTATCTTTTCTTCTGGCCCTCGTTGCCGAAGGCTACCACCGGGAAACAGCCGAGCGAGTTGTGCGCGGCCAGTGTGATACCGGTCGAACCACAGACGCGGGATGCTTCCTCGACGGCTATCGAGTAGCTGACGGTGTCTATGGGCTGCCCGCCGTAATCTTCGGAGATCAACATGCTCATGAGACCGAAATCGGCCATCGGCGCCAGGCATTCGGTTGGGAAGCGTTGTTCGAGATCGATATCGGCGGCTCGGGGAGCTATCTGCTCGTTTATGAAAGCCTGGACTTTTTCTCTATACTCGTGGTGTTTTTTCTCAAGCACTGTTTAGTCCTTAAGTATGTCGCGTGAGATGACCATCCGCTGTGCTTCAGTGGTGCCTTCATAGATTTCTGTGAGTCGTGCGTCGCGGAAGTATCGTTCGACCGGGTATTCTTTCATGTAACCATAGCCGCCGTGAATCTGCAACGCTTCGTTGACGACATAGTTGGCCATCTGCGAACAGAACAGCTTGGCCATGGAGCACTCGCGATGGCAGGGCTCTCCCCTGTCCTTCATTTCGGCGGCGCGATAGGCCAGCAACCGGGCGGCATCCAGGCGGGTGGCCATGTCGGCGATTTTGAACTGGATGGCCTGGAAGGCGGCAATCGGTTGACCGAACTGCTTGCGCTCCTTGGAGTACTTGATCGCTTCATCCAAAGCCGACTGTGCGATTCCGATAGCCTGAAAAGAAACACCCAGCCGTCCGGAGTTTAGAATCGTAACGGCCATTTTGAAACCGTCGCCCGGTTCGCCCAGCATGTTCTCTTTGGCAACCTTGACATCGGCAAAGTTGATCTCCCGCGTATCGGATGCTTTCATGCCGCACTTCTTCTCCGGCTTACCCAGCGTGACACCATCACTGCCGGGTTCGACAACAAAGCAACTAATCCCCTTGTGCCCCCCTGCAGAGTCGGTCCGGGCGAACACTATCAATGCTCCGGCCAGACCGCCGGAGGTGACAAAAGCCTTGGTGCCGTTGACCAGATAATGATCGCCTTTGTCTTCGGCCGTCGTCTTGATCGATGTCACATCGGTACCGGCATCAGGCTCGGTGAGACAGTAGGCGCCTACCCATTCGCCGGTGACCATGCGCGTGAGGTACTTCTTTTTGAGGTCAACGGAGCCGAACTTATCCACGATCTCGCAACAAAGTGAATTGTGCACCGACACGAGGATGCCAAAGCCGGCGCAACCGGCGCAGATTTCTTCCAGGACACCACCAAAAGCAACCGCGCTCAAACCCATGCCGTCGTATTCTTCAGAGGCGGTGAAACCGAGATAGCCCAGTTCACCTGCTTCGTCGATCAATTCTCGCGGCGTGGTTTCCTTTTCGTCGTATTCTTCAGCGTGTGGGTATAGCCGCTTCTCGGCGAACTCACGCGCCATCTGTTTCAATTCCAAATCGTCTTCTGAAAGTCTAAAATCCATCTACAGTCTCCTCAACTGCTGTAATTATAGAAACCGCGTCCGCTCTTGCGACCGAGATAACCGGCCTGGACCATCTTTTTCAACAGCGGACAGGGTCGATACTTGGGGTCCCCGAGCCCTTCGTGCATCACTTCGAGGATGGCCAGACAAATGTCCAGCCCGATAAAGTCGGCCAGGGTCAGGGGACCCATCGGATGGGCCATGCCCAGTTTCATAACTTCGTCGATCGCCTCCACCGTACCCACGCCCTCCATGTGGGCGAAGATCGCCTCGTTGATCATCGGCATCAAAATGCGATTGGCAATGAAGCCGGGGAAATCGTTCACTTCGACCGGCGTCTTGCCAAGTTTGGTCGAGAGTTCTTTAATCAGATCAAAGGTCTCATCCGAAGTGGCGATGCCTCGGATAAGTTCGATCAATTCCATCATCGGCACCGGATTCATAAAGTGCATGCCGACAAACCGGCTTGGTCTTTTGGTCGCGGCGGCCAACTGCGTGATCGGCAGCGATGAAGTGTTCGAGGCGAACAGCGTCTCCGGCGGACAGACATCTTCAAGTTTCTTGAAAATGCCCAGCTTGACCTCGAGATTCTCGGTAACCGCTTCGATCACCAATTGCGAATCCCCGGCCACCGACAAATCCGTCGACAAATGCAGACGACCCAGTGCGGCTGCTTTGTCTTGTTCGGTAATCTTCTCCTTTTTGAGCAGTCGGTCGAAACTCTTGGTAATCCCGCCCAGCGCGCGATCAAGAAACTCCTGTTTGATGTCGACCATGTCGACTTCATAGCCTTTGGCCGCGAACACCTGGGCGATACCGTTGCCCATGGTGCCGGTGCCGACCACCGTCACTCTTGTGATATCATCGACATTCACTATCTTATCTCCCACAATTAGTATCTTAGCACATTTCAATAGCCAGGGCCACGGCGTTGCCGCCACCGAGACAAAGCGTTGCCATCCCAGTTTTCAATCCACGATCTTTAAGAGCATAGATCAACGTAGTCAGCACTCTTGTACCCGAGGCGCCAATGGGATGCCCCAGGGCCACCGCGCCACCGTGGACATTGACGCGATCCCAATCCCAACCGAGCGCTTTGCCGTCGGCCAGCGCCTGCACAGAAAAAGCCTCGTTGGCTTCTATCAGGTCCCAGTGGTTAATGTCGACGTTCATCTTCTTCATGAGGTTCTGTACGGCGTAGATGGGAGCATAGAACAAGAGCTTCGGCTCGGTACCGGCGACTGCATAATCCACCACTCGCGCCAGAGGGGTCAGGTTCTTGTTTTTGAGGTATCCCTCGGAGACAACCACCGAAGCGGAAGAGCCGTCGTTCAGACCGGGCGCATTGCCGGCCGTGACCGTGCCGTCCTTCTCAAAGGCGGGACGAAGCTTGGCCAGCTTCTCAATGGATATATCGGCGCGCGGGCATTCGTCGCTATTGAAAATGATGGGGTCCTTCTTGCGCTGGGGCACTTCTACATCGAATATCTCATCTTTGAACTTCCCGTCGGTCTGGGCGGCAACTGCTTTCTGGTGTGAACCGAGCGCAAAGGCGTCTTGTTCATCGCGCGAGATAGACTCCTGCCGGGCGACGATCTCGGCCGCACAGCCCATGTGAAAATCGTTGAAACTATCCCAGAGTCCGTCCGAGACCATAATGTCGTCGAGCTTCTTGTGTCCCCAGCGCAGACCGGTCTTGGCCTGTTGCAGCACGTAGGGTGTGTTGGACATTGATTCCATACCACCGGCGATGAAAACATCGGCATCGCCGGCTCGGATCGCCTGCGTGGCCAGCATGACGGCCTTGAGCCCGGAACCGCACACTTTGTTGATGGTCAACGCGGCTGAACTGGGCGGCAGTCCGGCATTGATCGCAGCCTGGCGAGCCGGCGCCTGGCCGCTGCCACCCTGCACCACCTGGCCCATGATTACTTCGTCGACGTCGTTGCCGTCGACACCGGCGCGCTGGATCGCTTCTTTCACGGCTAAGGCGCCAAGCTGCGGCGCGGTGAATGATCCCAGTCCACCATGTAGCGTGCCTATGGCACTGCGACAGGCTGACACTATATAGGCTTCGTTCCTTGCTGCCATTCTATATACCTCCAATGCTGTTATACGTCACTTTCCTCGGCCTATATAAAATAAATGGGCCGCCGAAAAGCAAGTGAACTCTTTCACAATATCTATTTTTAGACATAAAACTGTCCATGCCGCCCGCTGGAACCACCTACAGTTTTTGGTTGATCGAGCCGTGCGATGCGGCTAGTCTTGGAAAAGGATTTTGTAAGACTCTCAGAAACGGAGGATATTATGACCAAGACAGTCCTGATAATAGCATTGGTTGCTGCGATTGCTACTTCAGCCATGGGACAGACTCCTTCCAAACCTTTCAGCGTGTACTTGCAGGGTGGAGCTTCCATGCCGCAACAGGACTTCAAGGACCTTTACAAGTATGGATACCACGGCGGTGGTGGTCTGGGATTTTCGATTTTCCCGCGCATGGAATTGGTAGCCAGGGGCAGCTACCATAAGTATTCAGCCGAGTCACTAAACAGCATCCTGCCCGATCAGAGCACGATCGATGTTACCGGCGGCGATCTGTCGATGATAATGTACGGCGCTGAGCTCAAACTCAACCTCGGCGTGTTTACGTCCAACCCCTACCTGCTGGGTGGCTTCGGTAGGGCTCAGTTTGACATTGAGGACGTCACAGTCAACGCTTTCGGGCTTGAACAAACACATGAGTTCCCATCGCACACGGAAACCTACAGGATCCTCGGCGCTGGTCTGGAGTTTACACGGACTTTTCTTGAGGCCCGTTACTACACCTTCATGGAAGACATAACCGAGGAGACCAGCACCCGGTTGATCACTGTATCGTTTGGGATCAGGTTGTAGAGCACCCTTCGACTGCGCTCAGGGTGACACACTCAGGCCATGTCGCGCTTCGCGCGCTGCCGTCCCCAATGCCGGATCACATCCGAGTGTGGCTCGCAGGCGAGGACGGAGTCCACCTTACATCTGCTCGTGATCGGTCCGCCCCAAACAGGCAGGCTGCGTCGCAATGGCAAGTTCCTCCGGTTCCTGCCTTCGCCGAAAACGAGCCTGTGACCGATGGTTCAGGAGGCTGCTCTCACACAAAACAGTGCCGAGAATCGCAGGGTCACAATCCAGACTGCGTTGAGATCAGGACCCTGCGAAACTCTAAGCAGCACAATTGCCGCCCACAGTTTAGCTTGACCCACCCGCCGCGATTGCATATACATTGGTCCACAAAAACAAGGGAAGGTTTTGACAATGCGCAGCATCACAGCAATGAAAGCTATCACGACACTGACTACAATCTTGATCCTGGCAACGACCGTCTCGGCACAATTACCCAGCCCTATCAAAGTTTACGCCGGTGGCGGCCTGAGTATACAGCACAAACCGCCAACTTTCGATGGCTGGTACAAGATAGGTTGGCACATGACAACCGGTGTTGGCTACAGCGTGGCGCCGATGGTCGAATTGGTCGGTAGTTTCGACTACCACACCTTCACATCCGATTTCACAAAGAGCGGAGACGCCACCCTTGGCCGGGTCGGCGGCGGGGATATCAAGGCGGCGATGTTCGGGGTGAATGCAAAAGTGAAACCAAGTTTACCGATGATTCCGATCAAACCATACGGGGTGGCAGGCATCGGTATGGCCAAAGTAACTCAAACGGATTTTGACTGGCCGCCTTTGACCAAGGTCGGCACAGCCCGGTTCTGGGAGGACGTGCTGGGGCTGGAAGATCAGACGAAGTTTTACTACCGGTTCGGCGGCGGCGTGATATACTCGTTGTTTCCCAAAGTGAGCCTTTATGCCGAGGCGCGCTACACCACGATTCAGATCGATGGAGCCAACACTGTCTTTGACAAGCCGCTTCGGTTCTGGGCGGTGACCGGTGGTGTCCGTCTGATGTAGGTGCGGATAGGATTCGGACCGGGGAGGAATACGTGCACAAACACTTGATTGGTACCTGTCTGGTTGCTTTGTTGACTTTACCGGTCACGGCGGCCTGCGGAGAAGTGTCTGCGCCCACCGATAGCATGCCGGTCAACTATGGTGGCTTCTGGGCGACGGTGCAATTCGCATTACCGGGTACACCAGACCCTTTTGACGACAATTACTCGACCGGCCTGGGCGGCGTGATCGGTTTCGACCACCGTTTGGCCAAAGGACTTAGGTTTCTCATCCAAGTATCCTACACCGGATTCCCCGGCCGAGGGTCCGACTATCGTGGGCACACCATCGGACTGGCAACGGCCGGCACCGGCTTGAAATGGACTCCGGGGCGTTCCGGCAGACTATTCAGGCCATACATCTTCGGTGACATTGGCGTGGCTGTCGTGTGGCAGCCGCTGGATGATACGTCGGAGCTTGATGAGCACGGCAACTCAGCAACTCTGTGGGACCTCCGGGGCCGCGAGTCTTTTTACTATCACCTCGGTGTCGGAATAGAGCGGCGTCTATCGGGGAAGTTCTGCGTTTTTGCACAGGTAAGCTCGATCAATGTGGTGACTATCAAGGACAATTGGCCTGATGCCAATCAAATGCGCGTGACCAATCTGTCGCTTGGCTTTCAGATTGCCACGAGGTGACGAATGACGACAATGCACAACAGTGAACGAAGCACCGCTGGAATTCAACGATGACAACACAAGACTTGACACTCAACAGAAATCTTCCAAACAGGCTGGGCCTGGCTCCCCTATTGCCAGTTGGTTTTGATAGCCGGTGACGGCTGGGATTATACAGTATGCTTTTTCGCAGCTTTGTTACACTGATCGTACTTACATCAGGATTCGTGAGTGTGGATGCCAGAGAAGTGCCCTATGGGAAAGCCTACGCCGGAGTGGGGTTTTGCTTTGGAGAACACCAGCTTGACGGCAGGGACCCCGGTTATCATCTCAGCATCGGTCTGGGGCGAGTCTACTCCCAATTGAACGAAGTGGTGGCCCGGGCTTCAGCCATGTTCTACAAAGGTGCGAATAACGAGGGCTTGAGCCTGCCCACGGATTTGCACGCTTACGCTGTTGGCTTGGACCTGAAATGGAACCTCGGTCGGCACCGCTCGCCCGTGCGAACATACTTCTTCGTGGGTACCGGCGGTCTGGGCATGTATCTGGGTGAAAGGTGGAGGTCGGATGCTTATCTGGGCGGCGGCTTCGGAATGCATAGCGGCTCCGGAAAAAGGACGTTCAATCTCGAACTAAGGTGGCTGGAGGGAATAGGCCGCTCCCTCGGTGACGACGCTCGGATGATTATGCTGACCTTCGGCGCAGCGATGTAGTCCCAGACCCCAACTTCGCCTGCCCTGCACTTGGGTCGGAAGTTTGTTGCTTGGTAGGCAGGCCTGTTTATTCGTCAACAGTCTTGGGAAAGTCCGGCGGGGCTACGAGATCGTGGGGAATGCGCTCGCCCGGTTCTGCGGGCTTCGGTTGCGAGATCAGTTCATGACCCAGGATGGCAATGGCGCAACTGTTGAGCGCTTTGGCTAAATCCTTGGCACGGAAAGTCTGTGTCCACAGATTATGCTTGGCCTTCAGTGAGCCGTCGAATTGTCCGGCATACGATTGCTCGACTGCTTCCTGTCTGCGATACTCAACCTCTTTCCAGTTGACATGAACAGTGGCGAAATAGACGCCCCGACTCTGGGGATCGAGCGACTCAAGTAGCGTGATCATGTAGCGATTGGTTCCGGTGTTCAAACGCACTGTCAGACGAATACAGGTCCCTTTCTCCGACTTGGCATCCTCAGGTTCAGCCGGAAACTCCCGGACCATTTCCTCCCAACCGGCCTCTTTGTCGCCCGGCGCCGGCCACTGTTCCAGCCATCGCAGAAGCTCTTCCTTGGTCGCAGCCAGGTCCATGAGCGGCTCACCTTTCAGAAGCTCTTTCTTAACGGCGGATTTGGTTGCTTTGGACACCGGCATTAGCGGACCTCAAGAAGTCGGACAGGTTCGACGAAGTACTGCTACACAATGCTAATATCGGCAGTCTCAGGCGGAACTTTGACAGTCACGCGGGAGGGATTGGCAACCGCAGTTTGCGACCATAGAAGAAATCGTCGGCCCAAATAGAAATCCGGCGGGCCAATGATGACCTTCGACAACCCGAGCGAACCAGATTGTGAATGAAGGTTGGTGGATGGCTGTAGGGGCAGACCTTCATACACAAACCGCAGTCGGTGCCGATGACGCGCCAGTACTGAATGCACTGTTCGATATTGAGCTGCCACTTCTCTACCCCACGGACATTGACCTTCCCGCCCGATGGGATAGCGCTTGACGGACAATTAATGGAACACTTTAGGCATTTATCGCAAAAGTCTTGTACGCCAAATGTTATTGGTTCATCATTCAACAACGGAAGATCGGTTGTGAGACCGCCGAGTCTGACACGGGCACCGGATTTCGGCGAGATCAAATAGCCCATTCGCCCCAACTCTCCAAGTCCCGCATCGTGGGCCACCGGCGGCAACATGATCTGGTAGTTGCTGCCTGCAATATGGGCACGGGCCGGATAGCCCATTTCGCGAATTCGTCGCGCCAGACCGATCGAAATCCGGGCGGCTTGCTTGTAGCGCCTGGCCGTTTCGCGCGTGATCGGCAGACGTGGCGCCTTTTCAACATCGAAGTAATCCATCTCCAGTGAGAACATAATCGCATATTTGTGAGCGTTGACAATCGGCTGCCCCCAGGCTTCCGGCCCACGCCCCACATGCGAGTAAACGTACATCGGATTCAGTTTCGCAATCCCGACTTCGTCGGCACCCATCGCAAGCATCTCCCGCTTGACCCACGCCGTCATCTCCCCCGGTTCGACGGCCTCCGGTTCAACAGCCACCTGGCCGTCAACGGTTGTAGTCATCGCTTCGATCTCGCGGAAGTCAGAGGAGACCAGAGCGGCCACGGCACCGTCATAGTACTTCCCACCGGGCGCCAGAAGTTCGGGTAGTCGACGCATGCGGTCATCGGCGTCCTTTAGACGGGGGTGGGCGCCGTAATACTCGTCGTACCTCGCCGTTCCCGGTTGGTACTCTTCGCGGGCGAAAGCGACGTCGCGTTCGTCTACACGCTGGGTTATCACGCCGATGGACAATGGGACCGGTTTGCCGGTCGGCCAGTAGAATACAACGATACCAAGTACAGCGATAGACGGTGGAATCAATAACAGCGCTGAGTGCGTTCCCACCAGCAGATACCAGCCGACCCAAACGACGTTGAACTCCGCCAGCAACAATACCGCTTTGCCCGCAGCCTTGAATCGCTTCTCACGCATGCATGTAATTAGTAACAGGACCAGCAGCGCCGAAAGGATCAGACCAAAGATTGGGTAATAGAGTTCAATCGGTGTCATTCTACCTTCACCATCCAGCTAGCGAATGTACGGCCAATCGTGGCTTTTCGCAACCGGGTTGCTCTTGTAGGGCGGGTCCGTCTTCGGGCTCGTCGATTCCGGCGGCACCCCACCTGCGAGGGAATGACAGCGGGGGCGCGAGAAAGCCATATATGGCCCTTGGACAATCTGGGCAGATTCCTTACATTGTCCGGCATTGTGCGATGATCGCGCAGGGATAGAGTGAGAGTCAGAGGTTGAGTTTTATAGAGCCACACTTCGGAGAGATTATCGCCCTGCTGACGGCGGTCGTTTGGGCGGGAGCTGTAATCCTGTTCAAGAAGAGCGGCGAGACCGTACATCCTATCGGGCTGAACCTGTTCAAGGATTTGCTTGCACTCCTGCTCTTTCTGCCCACCATGTGGATACTGGGTGAATCGCTCTTTCGGTCGGTGCCCGTTTGGGATTATATTCTGCTGCTGGCCTCCGGGGCTTTGGGTATCGGTTTAGCTGACACGCTTTACTTTAAGAGTCTCAACCGGTTGGGCGCCGGACTCATGTCCATTGTCGTCTGCCTTTACAGCCCGTTTATCATTGTGCTGTCGATGTTCTACCTCAACGAAACGCTGACGCTGTGGCAGGTTTTTGGCGCCGGGCTGATTGTGTCGGCGGTGTTGGCCGCATCGTTTGAACGACAGTCGAACGGCCTCACCCGCCGCCAGATCGCCGAGGGAATGATCTGGGGAATCCTGGCTCAGATAGCCAACGGCGTCGGGATCGTGATGATCAAACCGCTTCTGGATCGCTCCCCCCTGCTCTGGGTCACCGAGGTGCGACTGGTTGGAGGAGTGGCGGTGTTGTTGATTGCTGTGGCGGTACACAAGAAGCGGCGGGAGATCATACAGTCGGTCAAGTCCAAACAGCGCTGGGTTTACACACTGAGCGGCTCGATTATGGGAGGATTCCTGGCGATGGTTTTGTGGCTGGGCGGGATGAAGTTTACGCAGGCATCTATTGCCTCGGCGTTGAATCAGACAGCTTCTGTTTTCATATTCATATTCGCGGTACTATTCCTGAAGGAACCGATCACCCGGTACCGATTGATCGGCATCGGCCTGGCCATGCTAGGCGTGATGCTGGTCACGGTGTTGTAGCTGGCGCATGGGCGTCGGTCTTCGCGGCTCTGGGTGGCACGCTCAAACTCGGTTTGGGGGTGGCTCAATAAATCCCCCGTCCCAAACGAGGTTTGAGACGGCCACCCGGCATGAGATGGCGGCAGATGTGGACATCTACCGAGCACGGGAATGCTGGTTACGGTGTTGTGACGACACGTCTGCAGCATCACAGGGATGCTGCCCTACTGGCTACGGACACGCCACCGGCTCAGGGCCTATATGGAACAGGTAGTCAACCAAATATACCAGATCGCCAATGTTAACTCCGTTTACATCATCGGGACCAACACCGTCGACGTTGGCTTCCGACCAACAGGGAGGAAGTTCGCCCTCTTCGAACATGTAAAAAACAAGCCACGTGACATCCGCGATGTTTGGGTATTCACTCATGAGGTTGACATCGCCTCGGATCGGCGGTATGCAGCAGCCAAAGGGGCCGCTAAGTTTGGCAACGAAACCATCACCGCCTCCCTGATATGTTTGATAGGGATCGGAGGTCGGAAAATCTGGGGAGTCAGTAGACCCAGTCACGTATACGTTGCCACTGTCGTCAAGCGCCAAACCGTGACCTCTGTCCCTGCCGCCGCCGCCCAAATAGGTGCTGTAGAGCAGGCCTTTGCCGGAACCGTCCAGTACCGTTAAGTAGACGTCCGCGTTGACGTTGTCTCCCGGGTCAGTTTGAAGGGGGTTAAGGGTCGGGAAGTTACGTGAATCAGTGTAGCCCGCTACGATAGCGTTGCCCTGACCGTCCGCAGCGGCGCCGAAGACGTAATCATGATCGGTGCCGCCCAGATAGGTGCTGTAAATCAGGCTGTCTCCAGCCCCACTCAATATGGTAACAAAAGCGTCATAATAACCCCGATGTAGGTGGAGAGGGTATTGGACTGGAAAGTCCGACGACCATGTAGAGCCCGTCACAATGATGTTGCCGCTGTCGGTCACTGCAATATAGGCGCCCACGTCCGCTCCGCTACTGCCCAGGTAGGTGCTGTAGATCAAGCTGTCGCCCGTGCTGTTAAACTTGGTTACAAAGACATCCCTTTCACCCTGATCTGTTTGAAAAGGGTTTTTCGTCGGGAAATCCGACGAAAACGTGTAGCCTGCCACGAAAGCACTGCCTCGGTCGTCTACTACGATACACCAACTGTAGTCGATGTAACTGCCGCCCAGATACGTGCTGTAAATCAGGCCATTGCCTGAACTGTTCAGCTTGGTCACAAATGCGTCCGTTGCGTTTAGTCCGGGGTCTATCTGATAGGGATTCTCGGTCGGAAAGTTGCTTGATAGAGTATTCCCCGTCAAGAAAGCATGGCCGCTATCATCCAATGCAATACTATTGCCATATTCCCAACCGCTGGCACCCAAATAGGTGCTGTAAATCAGTCCGTTGCCCGAGCTGTTCAGTTGCGTCACAAAGACATCTGCTTCTCCCTGTACCGTTTGAAAAGGGTTTTCGGTCGGGTAGTCCGACGAAAACGTATGACCCGTCACAAAGGCATGACCGTTGGCGTCTACCGCGATAGCCCGAGCCCTGTCTACACTGCCACCGCCCAGATAGGTGCTAAAGATCAGACCGTCGCCCGTGCTGTTCAGTTTTGTCACGAAGGCATCTTGATCCCCCTGGTTTATTTGGTAGGGGGTCTCGATCGGAAAGTCTGATGAATAAGTACCGCCTGTGACAACAGCCATGCCGCTGTTGTCTACCGCGATAGCCCAACAAGTGTCGTCGGCACTACCCCCAAGATAGCTGGAGTATTCGATTGTCGGGTCAATTACGACCGGAATGGCAGGGTCGTAGTCGTGGCCCAACTCAAAACCGAAGGTGTTATCATCCAGTAAAACGTACATACCGGCAAGCTCGCGGCGTGTCGCACCGTCGTCCTGATAGACAAACGGACGGGCTTCCGTGATCGTGTTCCACTCCGTCTCCACAATCAAATCACCCCGCGAGTTGACCGTGACGGATTTCGCCCCTTCGTATTGCACACGGATCTGCGCAACGTCCGCGCCCGGTGAGACGATGAAATCGTACTCCATCTGTTTGCCGTTACCGTAGTATTTCAGGTCGATACCGGGATAGATATCTTCGTAGATGATCGCCTCGAAGTTGGGGACATCGGTGTGCCACTCGTCCGGGTCGTTGCCGATGAAGTAGTTGCATTTGTACCCCATGGCATCTATGCCGGTCATCTGAGGGTTGGGATTTGCACCGACGAAAGAGGTTTTGATGGCGATAGATTCGATACTGTCGGGTTGGTGAGGTCGCCCCTCGACTCCGCTCGGGGTGACACCTTCAGATCGGGACACTTGCCCTTCGACTGCGCTCAGGGTGACACGGTTCAGCCGCCCACTGTGTTCGTCAGGATTACGAGGGTCCTGGCCTACAGGAACTCGCCTGGTGAATTGGTAGTATGCGCCGCCTGTAGTGAACCACATCTTGGCTCCTGAGGCGTTGGCGCGGAACAGAACGCGATCGTCCCACTGCCCCCTGTTTTCCGTGAAAGCCAACGGCATTGACGCGATGTTGCGGGTCACGGTGACGGATTGGTCGACAGCAGCCGCAGAAGCACACAGAGTCACCACTGCCGCAAGCCACACCACGCTTCTTGAAGTGTTGGACATTAATCGCCTCCTCAGGTTACCGGATCCCTTGCTTTTTCAAAGGCTAGAGCACATGGTAATGTAGATAATCATAGCCAGGTTGTCAAGATGAGAGCGGCAGATGTGGACGTCTGCCGGGCACGGAAACGGGAGTGTGGGCATCTGCCGAGTACGGGGGGCGCGGGAAAGAGGAAGATGAGGACGTCTGTCACCCACCCGATCATACTATCGTGCGCCCATAACTAATTTGAAAGTTGCGTTGGAAGCCGCAGGCTCTCTTTTTGCCACCATGTTGGTGATAACTCAATTCGACAAAGGTGTCATGTATGCTCGATAATGCAAGAGACTGGTTTACCGGACAGGGTATCTCGGAGAGTATCGCTGAGCCGCTGGGATGGGCAAGTCTGATCGTGGCCACAATCATCGCGGCCTGGCTGGCGCACTTTGTGGCGCGTCGAATTCTGCTGGTGGCCGTGTCCTATGTCGTCAAACGGAGTCGCACGCGATGGGACGATGTCCTTCTGGAGCATCGGTTTTTCTCCAGGCTCTCGCACCTGGCCCCGGCTCTGGTGATCTACTATGTGGCCAACTTATTTCCGCCGATAATGGGAGCCATCCAGCGGTTCTCTACCGCCTACATGGTGCTGGCCGGTCTGTTGGTAATAAACGCCTTTCTCAATGCTGCCGTGGATATCTATCGGTCGCTTGAAACTTCGCGCGACCGGCCGATCAAGGGATACGTTCAGGTGGCCAAGATCATCATCTTTGTTTTCTTAGGTATCTATGTTGTAGCTATCCTGCTCGATAGCGATCCCACCGGCATACTGACCGGACTGGGAGCCATGACAGCGGTGTTGATTTTGGTATTCAAGGATTCCATACTCGGTTTTGTAGCCAGCATGCAGCTTTCGATGAACGATATGGTGCGCATCGGTGACTGGATAGAGATGCCCAAGTTCGGCGCCGATGGCGACGTGATCGACGTCACCTTGCACACGGTCAAGGTGCAAAACTGGGACAAAACGATTTCGACGATTCCGGCCTATGCTCTGATCTCCGACACATTCAAGAACTGGCGCGGGATGAGTGAGTCTGGTGGACGCAGAATCAAACGCTCACTGAATATCGACGTTAACAGTATCCGTTTCTGCGATGATTCGATGCTCCATCGGTTTGAGAAGATCAACCTGCTCAAGACCTATCTGAAAACCAAGCGCACTGAATTGACCGAACACAACGCCCAACATGCCGACGACCCGCAGGACTTGATCAACAGTCGACGCCTTACCAACGTCGGGACCTTTCGCGCCTACATGGTTGAATATCTGAAGAACCATCCAAAGATCCATCAGGAAATGACATTTCTGGTGCGGCAGCTTCCGCCCGGCGATCACGGCTTGCCTATTGAGATGTATGTTTTTTCCAACGATCAGGACTGGGTCAGGTTTGAGGATATTCAGTCGGACATATTTGACCATCTTCTGGCCATAGCGCCTCAGTTTGGTCTGCGCATTTTCCAGCGTCCGTCGGGGGCGGACCTGCATGCGCTGTCCGGGCGCGCCTGAGCGCGGAGCGATGTCCGCGCTCCGCTTGGCGTCCGCCCTATGTCAACTTGTCGTGCCGATAGAGCAGGCGCTTAAACGGCGCCAGTATTAATCGCAGCAGATAGATCGGCCACTTTTGCTTCTTAAGCTTGAAGTGGCTGTCCATCGCCGTCAGTCCGGTGAACCACCAGTTGCTGAAGTGATAGGCTTCTTCGATCAAATCCAATGACTGGATGATGACATTGCTGACATTGTCCCAGGGCCGGTAGACAGACTGGTCACCCACCCATGTGATTTCCGGTTTCCCGAACGCTTCCTGAGCCAGCGGCAGGAACCTGCCCACGTGAGGATCGTCCGGATCGAGTCCCATCTTGGACGCACCCACCCAGTCGACAGCCAAGAGGTTGTCGCCTGCGATTATCGTGTCGGTTTGTCGCGGCGACGGATCAACGATGACCCCAAACTGTCCGTCGGCGCTGATAACGGCATCGATGATCCCGAAATGGACCGGGAAGTGTTTGAGCGTTTCGATGGTCGGCCAGTCGTACTCGCGCTTGGTATGGTACTCTTTCAGTTTATTCTGCTCAGGCAGTGTGCCGTAAATATTCTTGAGGGTCAGGGTGTAGTTACAGAAAACATGTGTCTTGTTCTTGGCGAATGATACACGGAAGTCGGCATCTCGCCAGGTCGGCCCGACAACATGCAATCCCAGACGACCACCGTAGTCATAAGGAACTTTCTCCTGGGTCAAATCGACAATGCGATAGTTTCCAGCGGTTGAGTATCCGACGTATTCGGCCACGGAAAGAACCTCGCGGTTGGTGTAGTAGTTGCCATAGGTGCTCTGAGCCTCGACCAGGGTGATGTTGGTGTATCCAAGGGCCGCAATACGGTCTACGAGCGCTTCGACCAAGGTCGGGTCGGTATAGGTCGAGGGGTCTTCGCGGGAGTGCATGAACATGAAGTTGGGTTTGACTACCACCGCGAAGCTACTTTTCTCTTTACCTGACTCTTCGAACTTCTTGTTGAGCACCTGGTCGAACCCCGATCGGTCCAGAGCTTCCTTCAAGATGGCGAACTTGTCGGGACCTTTGAGCGAGACCACAGTGGCTCTCGGTCCCTTTTTGAGTTGCTTTGGCCGCTTGCGCAGATAGGCGGTTTGGGCTTCGAAAAAGGCTCGATTCGCCCTCAGATAAAAGTAAAGAGTGACCCAGAAAATGGAACCATCGACAACGAAGATGACCAGATAGGCAAGGAACTTAGCCGACCACAAGAAGAAGGCCAGTGAACACAAAGCTGAGGCGGTCTTGGACACCAGGACAACGACAACAAAGCTCTTGTTCTTTCTGATACTATTGGCCGCCATAAAACAGGCCGCGGTAATAGTCATCATCATCGAAAAAGTCATGGCCAACCAGAATTTCTCGGGCGAGGGCTCTGTCGTGGGCAGGCTGGGCAGGAGCCACTCTGACAACTGGTTGATCAACCCCAGAATCCGGTCCGGGATGATCGCGAAGGCGAAGCCGACGGCCAGATAGGTCCATCCGCTGATGTTCATCAGTAGTCTGAGATGCTTCTCGTTCGGTGTCGGCGGCACCTGGTCCTTGGGCGGCTGCTTAATGGTTGCCGGCTTTTGGCCATCAGGCTGAGAAGGAAGCGTCTTCCCTGCCGACGAAGCGACCTGGAATGACTCCCCAGCCAGCAGTCCGGACAGAAAATACTGCGCCACTATCTCCAGGGGCCAGCAGGCAAGGACCAAATACAATGGCGGAAAACCGATGTCAAATGGAAATGACCAGAGATCGCTACCGGTCGAACCGGAGTATTCACTGGGTATACCTACCGCTATGGCTGCGACAGCCACGGCGACGAATATAGAGAACTCCATCTTGAATGAAGCATAGACGGCCACCGCCAAAAGCAGAACGTATAGAACCCAGAACTCAAGACCGGCCAGCGGTCGACTTGGACCCATCAGAATAAGTCCGGCACCGGCCAGGGTGACGATTAGAATCGTGTTCAGAATTCTGGGAATTGGTGTCTTTATGCGGTTGAGAACCTTGGCCAAAACAAGTTGAGCCAGCGCGAATGAGGTCATGGAGGCCAGTACCCAGATCCAGACAGAGAACAAAAGCGAGGGACGAGCATAAGTCCAGAGTTCGTAGTTGGTGCTGATAGTCTGGTTGAGATACTCTATCACTACTACTACAAAGATCAGCGATACCAAGCGCTTGGTGGAAATATTAAAGGCAAGCCAGAGAGACAGGCAGGTCGCCCCGGCCAACACCAGCCAAAACAAAGGGGTGATCAAAGACAGGTATTCCTCCTGTCGGGCGGTGAATACCGCCATGAGAAACACTGATATCACCAAGATCAGATTAATGCTGTGTGAACTTCTGGTTTCCATGAGCGCTTTCCTTTCCCCTACGGTGTGTCCGCCAACCAACCGCTAACTGCGCACAAAGTACTTCGACCGACATGACTAACCTTGAGCGCGACCCACCCGCCTTAAGGGTCATAGATTAATCTGGTGCGATGACAACTGTTGCCTGACTCTTGAGTCGAAGACTACCTGCTCAGTTTACCCGATGCAAGTTTTTTCCATTAGAAATACGTTAGTTTCGGCCATTTTGGCGGCAGTTCGTGTACGCCATTAGCAGAAGTAGGATTACCAAGGAACCTGCCAACTGGTTTCCGGGTTATGGGAATGACATCAAGGATTCTACATTCTTGAAAGCCCGTCGGCGAACCTCCTCCCGCGTCGGCGGGCTTGCTATTTTTCTACTCGCGGAACTACGACTAATTTAATCTTGTTTTAGTAAATACGAGCGGGCCGCAAAAGCAAAAAACCTTTGCTCTGGCCGTATTGTTGTGTATTATTCGGGGTAGGTTGGTAATCAGCCGTACTGCCTGCGGGCGGCGGGCGGCAAAGACATCTCGGAGGTAGACGCGTCATGACCGTGAGATTACTGAAGTTGTGCTTGATTGTAATGGGAGCCCTGTTAACGATCCATACAGGAGGGCCCATCTGGGCAGACGATGCGGCCAAGAGCGTCGAAGTGTTTGTGGATTTGGACGGCGACGGATTTGACGACAACGAATCCGATGTCAATAAAGACGGCGTACCCGACCAGGTCGTACCGGTTGTCGTACCAAAGATGCTGGCGTCGGCCGCTGATGTGTTTGGTGGCCAATCCACCGGACTGCCTTTCAAGCCGGTACTCTTTTCCAAGTCTCAGAGTTTTGGGCAACGGAAGTTCGTCACGCGTTCGGTCTGTATCTCCCGCTGCAGTTTGACGGCAGGTTTCATGAGTAACAGTGGGGAAGATCTGGTCGGTTCCGAAGCCTGTCCCGGCGGTAACTGCGGGATATGAGCAGCCTCCCCCCTCCGACCGGTCTCATAGTTCGGCTGGCGCTGGTGCTCTGCACGCTGGCCGCAGTCTCAGTGCAAGCTGACGTGGCAGTGGAGTTGAGCGCCAACGAAGGTTACAACGGCAACCTGTTCGATGTCGAAAACCGTGTCACCGATTACTCAACCGGTGGCCATGCCGGCCTCAGGTACTACCCCGTAAGCAGTCTCGAACTTTCCGGTAGCGGAGATTACAACCGCTACAAAGAAACATCCCCGCTGTCCAGTTTTGCACGAGGTTTGCAGGCCACCTACATTCCTTTGACGCCCGGCTCCAGACTGGCCTTGCACATCCAGGGTGAGTTTGAACGCAAGAGCTTCTCAGGCGACAGTCTGCAAGCGTACAATACCAACGCGTATGCTGTTATGTTGTCGACCGGTTATCAGTTCAGGCCGCGAGTGCACTTACGAGCCAATAGCTCCTGGCGGTTTACCGACTATACGGAAACTGTACCCGGTGACGGTGTCATCAACGATAAAATTGAACTGGACATCGTGGCCGGCGCTAATATCAATGTCTTCGGCTCCAACGCTCTTGATCTGGAAGTGGGAGCAGCCCAGACCAGATACGATGAAGACATTCTGGTCGAGTTTTTGAATTTCGAGACTCTCAGCCTCGACACGGCGGAAGTGTCTTATGGTCGAAGACTACGCACTCTCTACTTCTCTCCCACTTTCTCTCGACCTTTGGGGACTAAGTCCGGCTTGAACGTAACGGCGGCCTTCAGAAAGTTCGCATCGGGCGGAAATGTGATCGTAGCCGGAGCTGCCTCCGGTGTACTTGACCCCTTATCGCCGCTTTACGAAGGGATCGGCGTTTTCATGAAGATCAAGACCTTTCTTGTACCGAAATTGATTACTACTTTTGGCGTAGGTTATTGGGACAAAACACATCTGGCTACACTGGTGCTGGACTCAATACCGCACCCGCAGATTGAAGATGCATGGATTCCGGCCTACCTGCCACATGATCGTGAAGATGACCAGTCGCGTGCTTTTGTGAGCGCCCAAATGCCGATCCCCGATGGAATCTCAGGCTTTTATGTCGAGCCGTCTCTGCTGATATCGTATCGGGACAACTCTTCAACCATCAAGGAATACAATTACTACGGCTGGATGGTAACGGTGGGTGTGTCGCTGAAGCGTTGAGGGCACCGGTTTTGTGCTTGACTTGACAGATAAAAAAAGTATATTTCGTTCGATGTAAGTCGTTGTTAGAAAACGCTGAACACACTTATTGTGGACAATTAGGATTTACTTTATATAACGAGGCAGAGAAGAAGAGGAGACAACCATGAAAAGCGGTATTAGGTTCGCGGTCGTTCTCGCCCTGATTGTGGCGATTTCGATCATGCCGATGGCCCAGGCTTTTGACGCCACACCGGTGCCCGAGCTAATCGGCGATCCCATCGAACTCGTTCAGCCTGTGTCCGGCGGCGAGAAATCGCTCTATCAGGGGACATTACGGATCTATATGTCGGAGCCGGTGTCGCGCTACACCGACTTGAACAATGACAACTATGCTTTCGGCATGCTGGATTGGGCTGGCCCCACCGTTACACTGAGCATCAACGACCTTGAGGTGTACACACACGTGGTTCAGTGGGACGCCAGTGACAACGGGTTTTACAGCATTGATCCCGACAACCTTGTGGCCCAGTCGGTAGTGTTCAACGCCACCCCTTACACCCAGTACTCCGACCCGCCCTCGGGCAACCCGTTCTTTGCATACTGGGCCGAGGCAGCAGCCATGGCCGCACCGGGCGCTCCCGGTCAAAACATTAGCAATCAGGACTACACGCACACGGTGTTCGTGGAGGAACTGACGCAAAAGTACTGAGGGAGCTGTCCCGCAGCGCGGGTCGCGCTGCACGGTCTATACGGCGCAGGAACGTACAATTTCCTGTACACAGCTCTCGTTGTCAGTCACAATTCCAACGCCAGTATGCGCGGCAATGAACTCAATGCCGCCTGGACGCCCACGATTTATTCCGACGGCGGCCACCTGCTATATATCGGAACCTCATCCACCGCTATGCGCAACATGATCGGCACCTCCAGCCAACGCGTGGTACCCGACTTGGACCTGATAGTCAGAATGGAGCAAGTCGGTGGCACCGGTGACAACTATGAAGTCACGGTGCGAATCGGCAATGGTGTCTCGGCCAACAGTATGCCGGATCAACCGGTAGTCGATGCGGGACCGGACAACGGTGTCGATGGCGTCGAATACATGTTTGAGACCGCCACTTCCGATGTCGACGATGATGACCTACAGTATCAGTGGGATTGGGGTGATGGCTCCAAAGTCAGCGAGTGGTATGGTCCGTATACTTCGGGTGCACCCTGCACAATCGGTCATACCTACGCCGAGGGTGACTACGAGGTTATGGTTCGGGCAAAGGATGTTTTCGGAGCGCAAACCGAGTGGTCGGCCGTCCACCCCGTTCACATCCAGTGCTGCGTGGTGCGCGGCAATGTCGATGATGACGCCGGTGGAAACATCGATATCTCGGATTTGGTTTATCTGGTTGACTTCATGTTCACCGGTGGGCCTCCCCCACCATGCCCGGAAGCCGGTAATGTTGACGGCAGTATCGACGGCACTATCGACATTTCCGACCTTGTCTACCTGGTTGACTTCATGTTCACCGGCGGACCGCCGCCCCCGACCTGTGCTCCGTAAAGCATCAGGTTTCAATAGTTGACAATTTCGACCGCTCCTGTAATCCGGGAGCGGTCTTTTTTATGGTCGTCGCGCGATCTTTTCCGACACGCGATGGTCGAAATTCGACATCGAATCGCATAATAATGCTTGCCTGCCGCGCCACGGTTCGTTACCTGTTACAAACGCGAAGTTGACCGAGTTAGTGCCGAACGAGACAATCGACGGCCGGTTGTTGAACCTGAAACCAGGCAGAGCACATTTCCAATGAATAGTCAGTTGCGATTTGACATCGCCGATCAACGAATAGTATACGATGGACAGCGAGAGGTCCATGAGTTCAACGAAGATCGCATCATCGAGTTTAATCACCGCCATGGTACCGTCCTTAGGAACTGCGGCCTTCAATTGGACTCTGCCGCTGTGACGGTTATTTGCGACAAGTTTAACCTGCAATCAAACCTGGGAGCGCTACGCAATCGTCAATTGCGTGAATCCGCAATTGTGGCAGCGGCTCTCTCGGCCGTAGCCGTCGGACTCACCGGCCGCGGCAGTTTGAACAGAGTACCCAAAGAACAAATCACAAAGGAACTGACAAACTCTCTCAAAAGGGACAACGACCGAACGGCCGCCCAGGTCATGGCTCAGGTGCTTCAAACCACTACAGAGCGCTTACCCGTTGGTGAAGAGGTTCTCATTGAAAGCACCATAACCGAAGGAGTACGAGTCAAACCGGGTTACGAAGCGGGCGGCAATCCCACCATCGCAGTCGGAGCGCTGTTCGGAAAACCGCAACATAGGCAGCGCTACGGAACATCGATGCCGGCCAGCGTGACTTTGCTGTCGATGGGCAACGACGTGATCGAAGGCACCACCAAATCGGTGACGGGGCAGCACTCCAGTCTGACTGCCTTGTTTCTGACTGAGTCCAATGTCAAGCGTCACCTCCCCGACATTTATGTGCAGCGCTGGATGGCCGGGGCGTGGTTTCATGATTTCAACCCTCGTGAAATGAGTCTGGTCGACAGCGCGGCAGCCGTGGCCGCAGCCTATGGCATGTCTGAGGTAAACGAACTGAGCGCCTTCTTCCTCGACCGCAAACGACACTACCCGGCCATGGACCAACTGAATGAGGCTGGAATCACCACCCCCTATGACAAAGACGGCGACCTGTTTCCGGCGGTAGTTCTGGGTCACGAGGGAATCAGTTTCCCCAATGGACGAAGGCTTGACGCTATGATAGGCGAGATTGGCGGCTCGGCCGAGTGGGCGGTGGGGGTCCTGCCGCTGGTCTGGCGAGGCGGGCAGGCAATAGGTATGCTGACCAGTCAGTCGGCCTTGTCGCGAAAAGACCGGGACCCGGCCAAGCAGTGGAACGAGCGATTCAATTTTACCGAAGATGAATTCATCATGATTCAGGATGCCCGTTTCGAACACAAACCACACTTCACAATTCACGATATACTCGAAGACCCATTCGCGGGCGGTATCGCTGCCTTCGGCGCCATCACCGACAATTACTACCTGCCCTTGATGGAGGGTGTAAAAGCAGACCATGAAGCCGATTGTGTCACGGTCAATGTTTTCGTCGTCAACTCGATGGGCTTGATGGAATGTTGGTGTCTGCGTCTTAAGGCTGAGAACTCCCTTGAGCATTCAACCAAACTCTTGTCGTCGCCGAAGACGGACCTGACCGAACTCAAAGGTGCCGATCTTGAACGAGCTATTGGCGATCACCTCGCCGATGAGGATCGACGTAAACAATTCCGTATCTTCTTCAACAATGAATACTATCCGGCCATGATTCCCATGCGTGACCGGGTGGTGATGTTGCACCGCGTAATCGACGATCTGATAGAACGCGGCGCATTAGCAGAACTGGACAGCAAGATCGTAGCAATCACCGAACGACTGGCCCCTGAGTGGTTTGTGGAGCCGGGGGACTGAAGAATCTACAAACCTAGTTAATCGCACTTCACGTTCTGAGCATCAGCAAGCCCGGCGCATCGGATGACACGCCGCCCACACGGTCAAGCCGTGTTTCTCGCGCTTCGCGCGCCATGCCGCGAAGCCAGTCTTGTAGGTCAGGCCTCTCTTCTCATAGAGACCTGACCTCACGGAGATCTGACTTCAAGGGACTCCCTCTCGTCCAGAAAGTCCTTCTATTTCAGCAGCACCATCTTCCTGGTGTCGGTGAAGTCACCCGCTGTCAGTCGGTAGAAATAAACACCACTGGCAAAGCCTGAGGCGTTCCAGTCGATCCGCTCAAGGCCGGGACCGGAATGGTCGCTGAAGGTCTTCACCGTCTGACCGAGACTGTTATAGATAACAAGTTCATAGTCCACCGATGATGCCAACGCGAACGATATCGTCGCGACTGGGTTGAACGGGTTCGGGTAACTGGGATACAACGCGAACTCATCCGGCACCAGTTTGGTCGTCACTGGTCTGCCCTCGTAGGTGGCCATCTCCAAAGTCATGACGTTGCCGTCGATACCGCCGAGGAAGCCACCTGAGAACCGTCGATCCTTCTCCATGCTGTAAACGAGTATACGGGTCAGGTCATGATCGGCGTCGTAGTTGTACTTCATCTCCATCGACTCAGCCAACAGATGCGGCGTGATGGAACTCTGCACAACGACATAGGCTGCACCCATCTCGCCATCGACCGACAGCACACCGTTTGCAAGATCGGCCTTGGCCGGTTCCGGGGAGAGTTTAGGATACGGCGGGGCATCGCCGGTGATGATGCGAATCTGGTAGACCAGATCGGCTACCGACAGTGTGATACCATCGGCGTTAACATCGGAGGCCGCGATCTGTCCGTCGATGTTGACGTTGAAGACGGAGATACCATGCACGAAGTAATTGCTGTAGAGCACGGCGTCGGCCACTTCGTTGACCACACCGTTGAGGTTGATGTCACCGCGATCATCGATCGAGTCGGCACAGACAATGTCGATGCCGCCGTGGCGAAAACTGACACATCGTTTGGGGCCAGGCTTGTCTTCGCCGTCGCCGACCACGCATGAATCCGGCGTGCCCACACCGAATGGACGGTTGTCCTCGGGATAGATATCCCGTCTCAGTTCGTTCCACACCATGGTACTGTCATAGTCATATATCTTGGCCGTTACGAAAGCAGTATCACCGGTCACGCTTGAGATCAAGTTGTCGCCGCAATCCATCCAGTAGAACCTTATGGGAGCGTACTGACACTCCAGCGTACGGTCGTTCGACACTAGAAAGTCAAGCGTTGCTATGACCACCCCGTCCTCGTCCATACTGCTGTCAGGAGAGAAACATTGCGGGTGGTTGGGACCATTGTTGGTTTCAGCCAAACCAACCAATCTAATCATGCCGCTGGGACAGGCGTCACCACAGTTGCCGAAGGGACCTGTACGATACGTGAAGTACTCCCAACCGCAACTGTCGTAGAGAGCGGCTCCCGGCGTGGCTGACTGGAAGTTCATGGCCGAGGCATCATAGGCAATGAGCAGGTCGAAGGCGGCAAAGTCGTCGCCTGACCTCTCCATGACAACGTCAACCGTCTCGATTTGACCCTGGATAGTGCTGTGCGTTTTCTCTATGCGCATTGAAAACCCGATTTCGACCAGGACGACGGTGGTTGCCCTGATACCGGTCGTGTCGTGGCCCACCGTAATGGAGTTGAATCCGGCCTCGGCTGTATCGGGTATGTGAGCCGTGAATACTGCGTGGCCGGATGTATCGGTGTACACGTCTCCAATGTCGACGGAAGCGTCCTCGATGCTCAGCGTGAGTCTCGATTCGGGAAGCATGTAATCCACTTCGAGTGTTATCTTACCGCCGGCACAAGTAATTTCGGGATCGACCGTTACTTTCGGGGTGCTGGCGTCATCAAAGGTCAGGATTTCCGAGTGAGTCGTATCAGTCAAGCCGGTGGCCTGATCCCACGAAGCGGCCTTCATAATGACCCCACTCGTATCGGCCAGCAGCGAATCAGTTCTCAAGAGAACGCGTTCCATGAACTTGACCGTATCGGCAGTACCATCCTTGCGGGCGCCGACGGCGTAGATGGTAGAGATACTACTACTGCAACTGGCATCTGTAATCTCCTGGAATCCCGGACCGTCCTCCCATCGCCATATCCTGGCTTCCGCACTGTTGACTGTTCCGTTAATGTCGATACCCACCATTCCAACGATCTCGATGCCCGCCACAGTCGGCGCTCCGCTGAGACCGAGCCCTGACGGGTCGCCGCCGGTTAGGGTATCTTCATCGTTGTCGAGCATGAAGAAATAACTGGTGGTTGTGTTCAGATTATCCGGCAATTCCGGAACGATAATCTCAAAGAAATTGCCGCTGTCGGAACGCTGCACCAGCGAAACCACCAAAATGTTGATCTGCGGCGCACCCTCGTACAACGAGTCGGGCTCGAATAGTTCATCGAAAAAACGACCCCTGTAGATATCGCGTGGCAGGTCATTGCCGTCCTTGAAGCCCAGGCAAGTCAGGACAGAACCGAAGAAATTCCTGATCCAATTGGTTCCAAACTGGTACTTCTTCGCCCTGTTGCGCTGCCCCCTGTCCAGATGATCCCCTCCCTCGATTTGTCCTTGCATGAGGTTATCCGGTTCATTATCCAAATCAGGCAGCGAGAAAGTGTGTCCCAATTCGTGGGCATAGATCGTCCGTTCTGCTGCGTCGGCCTCGGTCTGATTTCCATACACGGTGAGGATCGTGGCCGGGTCGACGACTGCGCTCCAAGGCGCCAACGGGTTGCCGATGATAGCCCAGCCGATGTGCTCGGAGTGGGCACCGTTGTGATCGATAAAATCCCTGCAGTGCACCGTAATCGGCCCCTGTGGCCAAGTAGCGCTGGTGGTCAACAAGTCGGCCAACAGCATAGTGTAGAGAAAGTCGAGTCGATCGACGGCATCATCGGGATTGAGAATATCACCGGGTTGGCCATATAGGCCAACAGGATCGGCCATGGTCGGGTATCGCCGGTGGAACACGTTCAATGCAGGTTCGATATTTATCCGTGCCTCCCCTGACCAGATTCTGTCGGCCGCTCGAATCCGGGCCAGCATCACATCATTGAATGTTCCATCATTGACTGCCGGCGCCCCAACAAGCCCGACGGCGCGAGCCCGGACATGCTGGCCGATAAGGGCATTGAAGCAGGTCTTAAGCCAACCCAGAATCTCTCCCAGGATATCTTCCAGGAAGTCGACAAACTCCCGAAAAATGTTTCGAATCTGACGGAATAGATTGCGGAAGAAATTGAACAGTCTTCGATGAAAAAACCTGGACTCGTGGTTGACAGTGAATCCTGTGAAGGCCTCTTCACCTCCGTGATCACGATCCGCCGAAACCTCTTGGCCTGGGTCCGGTGAATTCTCCGTGTGCGCCCCATCGCTGAACAAAACAATAGCCAGCAGACTAAGTAAGACCATCATGATCGGAAGGGCTGCATGGCGCCTATTGGTTGATCGGATGAACCTCCAACATTGTTTGCGGTCACTCTCTTCAGTCACTGTATCCTCCAGTCGTTGCGGGATCATGAAACGAACGTTCCCTGTCCAATAGGTTCTCGGCAAGATTGACTCTACATCTTGTCGCCGTCTCGGCAATAAGGGGACAGCTTTGTCTGTTTAGGTCCTTGGCCGGCATCCTAGCCCGATGCCCACCGGCTGCACTGCGTATGGCGGTGTGCCCATTATCACAAACTCTGTTTGACTCCCCTCCTTTCTCATCCACCGCATAGCCTCAAATAGAAGCCGCAACAGATTCCATCAGGAGCATCCTCAGACCCCACCGTCCCACCACGGAACAGTGGCTATTGCACGTATAAACATGCGCTCCGGGATTATTGTTTTCATGCTGTAGGAATCCGGCGTGTTGTGAAATGCAAGATTGTGGATTCCTAATCTTCGTCCACCAGCAGCATACGGATTATAGACTCGCCTGTCAAGTACAAGTTCACCCAAAAACATCCTGTTTCCAGGCTTCGATGAGCAGTCGTGGCAACCAATGGCAATGTATCCCCCGGCCTGAAACATATACCACACAAATCCGTTTAACCTGCTGTGGTATTATGGCTACCCAAATGTGCGGGAGACGGCCTCTCCCCCAATTCCAACACCGGACTTGACAACCGGTGCTACTGGTCTTTTATTCGCATGCAGTTGAAAACAAATGCTAACCATAATTCGATCTCGGAGGATTCTATGAAAGGGAATTCCGTAAGGCTGTTTACTATTGTCGGTGTGATGCTGCTGGCAACAACAGCGTTTGGATTCGATTTTTCCATACTGGAAGAAACGGTCTCCGAACACACCCTCGACAATGGCCTGAAAATCATCGTAATGGAGCGCCATGAAGCCCCGGTGGCCTCGTTTGTGACCTTTGTGAATGTCGGCGGTGTCGACGATCCCAAAGAATACACCGGTATGGCTCACATGTTTGAGCACATGGCTTTCAAAGGAACCACCACCCTTGGCACTACCGACCTGGACGCCGAGCTGAAAGCTATGGCCGTTGAAGACTCGATCTGGGCGCTGCTGCGAGCAGAAAAAAAGAAGGGCCTCCTGGCCGATTCGGCGCGACTGGCCGAACTACAGCAGGCCTTCGACGATGCTATCGATGCCGCCAACGAGTATGCCGTTGACAACGCTTTCGATCACATTCTGGAAAAAGAGGGCGGCACCGGTATCAACGCCGGGACCGGTAAGGACCAAACATCGTACATCATCAGTCTTCCCTCCAATAAACTCGAACTGTGGATGATGATGGAGTCGGAGCGGTTTATCAATCCGGTGTTGCGCCAGATGTATCGTGAGCGAAATGTCATCACCGAAGAACGGTTGCAGGTGCTGGAGAACAACCCGATCATGCGCACCATCGATGCCATGGCCTCGACCGCTTTCTCGGCCCATCCGTATGGCATCTCGATTGTCGGTCACATGTCCGATATCAAAAACTACAACCGCAAGACGGCGGCCGATTTTTACGCCAGGTATTACATTCCTTCGAACATGATTCTGGCTATTGTCGGCGATGTGAATCCGAAAGAAGTTTTCAAGCTGGCCAAGAAATACTGGGGCCGCATTCCATACGGCGACAAACCCGAACCGGTGGCCACAATTGAGCCGCAGCAAAAAGGTGAGAAAACTGTAACGCTGGGTGATCCGGCACAACCACTCTTTGCCGTGGCCTACCATGTGCCGCAGGGAACCCATCCTGACTGGCCGGTGATAGAAGCTATCGCCGACTATCTTGGTTCCGGTCGAACTTCGCTGTTGTACAAGAACCTTGTCAAGGAGAAGAAAATCGCCTCCAACGTCGGCGTCTTTGCCGGCTGGCCGGGGAACAAATATCCCTGCCTGGCCTTCGCATACGTTATGCCGGCTACCGACCACACCAACGAAGAATGTGAAGAGCAGGTATTTGCCGAAATCGAACGGTTGAAAGAAGAATTGATCCCGGTTGAGGAAGTAGACAAAATCAAAGCGCGGGCCAAAGCCGGATTCGTGCGAGGTCTGCGCAACAATTTGGGCATGGCCAGCCAGTTGGCCTACTTCGAGAATGCCTGGGGATCCTGGCGAGACATGTTCAAGGAACTCGACCGGATCAACAGCGTCACACCGGAAGACATACAACGCGTGGCCAAAGAGTATTTCACAACAGAAAACAGGACCATCGCCAAACTGAATACGGTTGAAGGTTAGCAGGGAGCACAAAATGAAAACCAGGAAACTTGCCCTAACAGTAATCCTTGGCGCCTTCCTGCTGATCCTTGTGGCATCGGGAGTTTGGGCGCAGGATGTCGACAAACTGAAATTCCCCAAGCTGAACAAGCTGGAGATACCTCAGACAGAGAAGGTAACGCTGGACAACGGTATTCGATTGTACTTCCTCGAAGACAAATCGTTGCCGCTGTTCAATGTCCGAGTTCGCATGAACGTCGGTAGCTATCTTGATCCGTTCGACAAAGTAGGTCTGGCCTCTATCTGCGGTTCAACCATGCGCACCGGCGGTACTCAAAAATGGACCGGCGACGAGATTGACGAGATGCTGGAAGGGATCGGCGGCTCGGTCGAAGTCGGTATCGACGACATTTCGGGAAGTGCCGGAATCAGCGTTCTCAGTGAATACTCCGACCTGGCGCTGGAAGTGCTGGCCGAAGTGTTGCGTCGTCCGGTGTTCGATCAGGACAAGATCGACTTGTCCAAGATGCAGGAACGTTCCGGAGTCTCGCGACGCAACGACAATCCCGGCGGCGTGGCGCTCAGAGAATGGCGCAAACTGGTCTACGGCCCGGACTCACCCTTCAGCCGTCACACTGAGTATGCCTCGATTGAGGCCATCGCACGGGACGATCTTGTCAACTTCCACAAGGCCTATGTCGCCCCTGAAAACATGCAGATGGCCATTATCGGCGATTATGATCGTGACGCCGTTATGGCCCTGCTCGATCAGTACTTCGGTGACTGGGCTCAGTCCGGTGTACCGGTGCCGCCTCTGCCGAAAGTAGATTACAACTGGCGCTCCAAAGTCTACTATGTCGAGAAGCCGGAAGCGGCCCAGTCTTATGTCCGTATCGGGCACCTCGGTGGTTTGGTGACGGATGACGATTACGCCGACAAAATCGTGATGAATGCGATTTTGGGCGGAGGGTTCGGTAGTCGCCTGACAGATGCCGTGCGCACCCAGATGGGTCTCGCTTACTCGGTAGGCGGTCGTTATATCTCAAACATCGCTTACCCCGGATACTTCTTTGCCGTCGGTTCCACCGGCCCGGAGAACACGGTCAAAGCGGCCAAAGAGATGATTAAGCAGATCAAATCGATGCAGACTCGCGGACCGTCGGAAGAAGAGATGCAGAAAGGTAAGGACGGATACCTCAATTCGTTCGTGTTCAACTTCGACACCAAGCAGGAAGTTGTGACGCGGATGATGACCTACGATTTCTATGGTCTTCCCGAAGATTTCCTCCAACAGGAAAAAGAAGGCGTCGAGAAGGTGACACCCGAAGATGTTATGGAAGCAGCCAAACGCAACCTGCATCCGGATTCGATGATGGTTCTGGTGGTCGGCAACGGCGAGGCTTTCGACGAGCCGCTGGAGTCGCTGGGTTTGGGCCCGGTTGATACCCTTGATATCACCATACCGCCCGCCGTAGAGGAAAGCCAGGTGGTCATCACACCTGAGTCTCTGGAACGCGGCAAGGGTCTTCTGGATCAAGCGGTGGCGGCAACAGGCGGACTGGACAATCTCAAAGCTGTCCAATCTGTGCATCAGAAGGGCACCATGACACTCGTCATGGGTCCTCAGGAAATGCCGGTCGGGGTAAAGACGATTGAAGTCCTGCCCGACAAACATCGCAACGAGATGAATCTGATGGGCCGAAATATCTTTGAAGTTCGCAACGGTGACGTTGGATGGAAGACCAATCCGATGACCGGCGAACTGGCTGAGATGTCCGGCGATGAGATTGCCAAAGATGACGAGAGTGTTGCCCGCAATCTTATCAATATTCTCTCCCATGCGGACAACCCCTATTACCAGGCAGTGTACAACGGCGACGGCGAGGTGGCCGGAACGGCTGTTGACTGGGTCGCGATCATGGGGGCCGACGGAGAAGCGATATGCCAGCTTGCACTGGACGCCGCCGATCATCATCTGGTTGGGCAGAAATACTGGGGTGAGTCGATGACCGGTGAAGGCATGCTCGAAGAAGCCATGTCGGACTATGCCAGCGTCAACGGCGTCCAGATGCCGATGAAGACCGTGGTGACCATGGACGGTCAGAAGGTCATGCAGGTCGTGGTTTCGGAGTGCGTGATCAATGGCGAAGTGCCTGCCGACGCCTTCGACAAGCCTACGCCGTAGTTAACCCGCCTACAATTGATTCCAAAAGCCGACCTCTCGTGGGTCGGCTTTTTTTGTGTTTGGTTACAGAGGTTTGTGGCACCGCAGATCAGAATCCCCGCGACTTCGACATCCTGCGGAGCGGGATTCCTCATAAAAGAAGACGGACCCCGGCCGTCGGGAGCGTTGAAAACTCTCCACCTTCCGTCATTAAGTGAGCGTCCAAAGGCACAGGCGCCGTGAGGAGCGCGGCAATCTCAGTTTGCTGCACACGTGTCATGCCGAGCGGAGTCGAGGCATGAGATTGCCACGGCACGTCCTGCGAGACGCGAGACGCCTCGCAAAGACGGCTCTGTGGGTTTATCAACAAGCCGCTTCCCTTAGGTGATAGAAAAACAAACCCTGCTCGGACTCGCTCGTCCTGTTTTACATTGCAAAAATGAAGATTATTGCTATACTTATGGCGAAATGCACAGTTTGGACGATCGTACTAACCGCAGGAAAAAGACATGAGATCAAGATTAGCCCTCTCTCCCGTAATCGCAATCGTACTGGTTGCAATCTTCACAGTAAACGCAATGGCCGGCGGCGCCGCCCAGATCAAACGGCCGACCCCGATCAAACCGGTCTACAAGTCGCTACCGGCCCACGATAACACCAACGAGCTTGTTTTCAAGTTGGTCGAAGGAATCGGCCAACCCGAATTCGACGGCAATCGGTTTCTGAGAGTTACCGCTGAGTGGGATAGACTTAATAACGAAATCTTGTCGCACAACAAGAGCACATCGTGCCAGCCGCATATAATAACGGCAAAGGCGGATCTGGATCGCCTGCGGGCCGAAGGAATGCGCCGAGTCGGCCACACTTTGCCCGACTTAACGCTGTATTACCGGCTGACTATTGCCGACAACGCAACCGCCGACGATAAGCTTGACCTGGTGCGGGCGCTGAACTCTCTGGACATTGTGGAAATAGCATACTTTGCACCAAAGCCGGAGCTGGCCAATATTGAGACCAAAATCGCTCTAACACCGGTCTGGGAATATAGTCAATGGTATCTGCAGCCAGCCCCCACAGGTCTGGATGCATATTATGGCTGGAGCTTTGCCGGTGGTAAAGGGGAAACGGTCAAAATGGTCGATATCGAAGGCAACTGGGTCGAGTCGCACGAAGATTTGCACGGCGGCACTGATTCATGGCATATTGCCGGTTCGAAGATACTTGATCCCGGCTGGTGGCATCACGGCACGGCTGTGCTTGGTGAAGTGGCGGCCGACTCCAACAGTTTCGGCATGACCGGGATTGCTTATAATGTCGATCTGGGAACTGTCTCGATCGGTTCGATGTCCACCGCCAGCGCCCTGACCACAGCTACCAACAACACAGTGGCGGGTGACATAATCCTCATCGAGTTACACGCGCCCGGTCCTCATTACGACTTTCAGTCGGTCAGCGGACAGACCGGCTATGTGGCCATGGAATACTGGCAGGAGAATTTCGACGCTATCGTGAACGCCTCGGCGTTGGGTCGAATCGTCGTTGAAGCAGCCGGTAACGGCGAGGAAAACTACGACGATCAAACTATTTACAATCATTTCTTCGACTCCACCTACAGGTACTCAGGAGCCGTGATGGTTGGCGCTGGTACTTTGAGCCATGTACCGGAATGGTTCACCAACTATGGAGAGCGAGTCGATGTCCATGGTTTCGGGTCCAATGTCTACACGCTTGGCTATGGCGGCCTGTACGGCAGCGACACCACGAATTACTATACCGCAACCTTTGGCGGTACTTCCAGCGCTTCGCCGATCATAGTCGGCGCCTGCGCCATCTTGCAGGGAATACATAAACAAGCCCACGGTCGACCGCTGGACTATACCGAGATGCACGAACTTCTGATGAACTACTCAACACCACAAGCAGCGCACTTCAAGCTTATCGGTCCCATGCCGAACTTACAGGGGTCGTGCGATCAGGTGGTTGGCGTCTCTTTTACGGCCGATACCACTATCGGTTGGGCGCCGCTGGCCGTTGATTTCGAAGCATCATCGGGACTGACTGTGGACAGCTGGGATTGGGATTTTGGCGACGGCAATCTGGACACCGGTCAAACCACCAGCCACACATACTTAGGACCCGGCATGTATGACGTGAGTCTTGAGATACAGGCCGGCGAGGAAACTCGTTCATCGACCAAGAGCAGCTATATAAAAGTGCTCGCCGACTCGATGATTGCCGATACTGCCGAAGCATTGCCGGGCGAGATAGTTGAAATCGCAGTCTATGGGCGCAACAGCATCCCGATCAATGAGATCATAGTTCCGGTAGTGTACGATGGCGATATGGCCCTCACTTATGATCATTTTTCGACTGATAGCTGCCGGACCGACTACTTTGAGGTCCAAAGTCAGGTACATTTCAGCCCGTCCACCAAGAAAACGACTTTCAAGCTGCAAGCCTCGTCCTCGGGCACTGCACCCGATCTGCCGGCCGGCGCCGGTCCGATAATAAGGCTCTTTTTCCAGATCGATGCCGGAGCTCAACATACGGAGACCACGACCATAGCCATAGACGGCTACTCCACTCGCCTGCCGGAATTCAACGGCAACATACTGGACTATGCCCCTCGCACGGTAGGCGGCCTGGTCAAGCTGTGTTTGTCTCGTGGCGACATGGACGGCGAGATCGGAATCACCATTGCTGATTTGGTCTACATGGTGGACTTCATGTTCAACAGCGGTCTGCCGCCCTTTCCTATGGACTTAGGAGATGTGGACTGCTCAGGCGCCGTCGATATTGCCGATCTGGTCTACATGGTCGACTGGATGTTCAGCGGTGGCCCGGCACCTTGTGGCTGTTAGCCATTCTGAAGCCCGGCTTTTCAAGATAGTAGTACCGGGTCTCAGCGTCGATCTTACAGACGTGAGGCCCGGTTTTCTTATTGACTATACTGTAGGGTAGGCCTGTTTTCTGACCTGCCGATAAAGCCGTCATCCCTCCTGCGGCGGACCTTCGGCGCGGGGATGCCGCCCTGCCCTCAGGGGCTTGTTGATAAACCCCGTTTATGTTGTGTCGGGTCCTGGGCGCGCCGAAGGCGTGGTTGTGACCCGACACAGGCAAGCCTGTATTTCGCGCTTCGCGCGCTCGTGTGCCACGTGCTGAATCAAGAGAGAGCCGGCTTGACCGGCCGGCGGGTCACACGAATTCGCTCGCGTCCGCCGCGGCGGACAGGACCCACCGCAAGATATAGTGCTGGGGCTGTCAGGCGAGTCGCCTGACAGCCATTGGGTTGGGCGGCAGGTGTCGGGCGGGGTCGCCCAACACCACCAATGAGCCAAGCTTGTTTCTACAAGCCCTTAGCCACCGGTCTGGGAACCAGGGCTTAGGCCGAAGGCGCTCTTGGCGCAGTACGCCTTCAGGACTACTTTTTTTGCCGAAAGCTCTTGCAAAGCGGTCCGATTTAAGTTAGTTTTTAGGCTTGGTTGGCCGTCGATTCTCTATGAACAGATCAGCGGTCTGGTACGTCAGATAGGAAATGTGAATCTCTTCATGTACTGACAGGTGATATGGTAGTGAAAATCAAAATTATTGGTCTTTGTTTATGCGGGATAGCGCTCTTGAGCAGCAATGTCCGGTCGCGCACGGCGATCGAGGCTGATCCCAAGGGCTACGGCAGCTACTTATCGACAGTGGTTTTGCAGCACCAGACAGCCGGCCATCGCATCGGTGCGATGGAATTGGCCGTCAACAACAACGGCACAATCGGAACCGGCTTCCGAGCCGGCCCACCGGGGGATGTTTTCACCGGTGATAATGTCGCCTCGTGCGAATACCCGCGCGGCTCCAATGTCCAGTACCTGTTTGCCGGCGCTTTCTGGATCGGCGCAGTGGTTGGGCGTGATACGCTGGTATCTGTCGGCGCCGATGGCTGGTCGTTCGTGCGTGAGCTGGCCCCGGATACGCCACCCTTCGGCGCAATGGTCAAACGTTCGATCACCAATCCGGGATCACCGCTCTATGAAGGCGCCATATCCGAAGAGGACTTCATCAGCGTATACACCGACACAATCACCGACGGAATAGCCCCCGACTACTTTGGGCGAATGCACACGCCGTTGAACATTGAGATCACTGATGCCTCATACGCCTGGTCCTACGCCTACGCCGAGGATTTCGTGCTCTTTGACTACCAAATCAAGAATATCGGCTTCCAGAACATTGACGAAGTGTATATGGGTCTCTATGTCGACGCCGACGTATGCTGGGACTGCAACAACACCGCCGGATATGCCGATGATCTTTGCGGTTTCCTTCACACCTATCCGGGCGAGTTCGGTGACTGTGTTTTCAACGATACCGTAAACATTGCCTGGATTGCCGACAACGACGGTGATTTTAGCGCCCCCAACCCGGCCCCGCACGTTACGGCCACCAGGGTGGTGCGTACTCCTTCGGAGGAGATGGAAGTTTCGTTTAACTGGTGGATTTCCAACGGTCAGTCCGCTCTGGATTTTGGTCCGCGGCAAAAGAACGTGGAGAATTTCAGAGACCTCGGTACTGGCGGACTGGGAACACCTGAAGGAGACGTCAATAAGTATAACTTCATGGGAAACCGTGAGTTCGATTACGACCAGGCTTTTGTCAAGAGTATTCAGGCCACGGACACTCTGTGGCTTTACCCCAATCAGACCCAGGTTGACGACTTCGCCGACGGTTATGACACTCGGTACTTGCTTTCTTTCGGGCCATTCTCGATCCGTCCCGGACAGACATTGCCGGTTTCATTGGCATACGTAGGTGGCATGGATTTGCATCAACGCCCCGAGAACATCGGCAACCTGCCCGATGATCCCGGACTTTATTACGAAGGACTCGACTTCTCGGATTTGGCCAATAACGCCACCTGGGCCGCCTGGATTTATGACAATCCCGGTGTAGACACTGATGACGACGGCTTTGCCGGTCTCTTTCACGTCTGCTGTGCCGACGATCCGCCCATGCCTCCGGATACTTTCTGGAAGGACCCGGTGGCGATGGATACCATCGACAGCATAGTATTCCCCTGTGTGGAAGCAGACACGTTTTATTATCAAGGCGACGGCGTACCCGATTTTCGCGGAGCTGCTCCGCCGCCGGCGCCGGATTTCTGGCTGGAGCCTTCGCCCGGGCAGATCAACGTCCGGTTTAACGGCCTTCGTTCGGAGACCACCAAAGATGTCTTCTCTCGCCATGTCGACTTTGAGGGGTACCGGGTCTACCTGGCCCGTGATGAGCGGGCTGCCAGTTTTGGACTCATTGCTTCCTACGATGTTGAAGATTACAACAAACTGGTCTTCGTGCCGGAGGAAGGGATCTATTTGCTTTTTGATGTTCCCTTTACCGTAGACTCTTTGCGTTGTTTGTACGCCGACTCATGTGATGATATGAGCTTCACTCCCGAATCTTACACACGCAGCAGTCCCTACCAGCACCCCGACTACCCGGAATCGACATTCATTTTCGAGGGACAGGACTACAACGCCTCGAGCTATGGGCCGGGTTCGCCGATTCGGAAGAGATTCCCGAATGAGCCGTATCCCAGCAGCTTGATTCCCGATTCCGCCCAGCCGGAAGAGTTGACCCCTGATGGATATCTGAGATATTTTGAGTACGAAGCCATTATTGACGGCCTCCTGCCGACCGTTTCGTATTTCGTGAACGTCACCGCCTTTGACTACGGCTCCCCGGAATCCGGGCTGGCTTCGCTGGAGACGTCGGTATCCGCAGGCGCCCAGAGCGCCTACCCGCTGTCCACTACCGATAGGGTGGCCAGCGAAGGACTTGAGGCCTACATCTATCCCAACCCATATCGACTTGACGGCAACTACAGGGAACGCGGGTTTGAAGGCCGTATCGACGACGACCGTCCTCCCGATCGTACCAGGATTCTGAACTTTGCAAACCTCCCGCCCAAATGCACGATTCGTATTTTCACCGTCGACGGTGATCTGGTGCGCGAGATCCAACACGACAAGGACCCTACAACCGATTCCAAAGCCTCGCATGAAACCTGGGATTTGATTACTCGCAACACTCAGATGATCGTGAGCGGCTTCTACTATTGGACGATTGAGAGTCCAAACGGAGACGTCCAGATCGGCAAACTGGCCGTCATCATGTAGATTCAATTCGATGAAAGTGTCTGTCGGATTCAATGGCCGCTCCGGCGCAGTTGCCTGGTCGGCCTTTATTTTGCTCCTCGCTATAGCTGTTGGCGAAGCACGTCAGATCAATCCCAAGACCGGTCAATACGAACGATCTCAGGAGGGGGCATCCTCGACGGCCGGTCCGGTGGTCGAGTACGCCGCGCACAATCGCGGGAACATCCAATTAGCCATTGCCAATAACGGCACCTTCGGCACGCGCGGGAGTTCAATTCTCGACCCTCTCACCGGCGAAGGAGTACCATCGTGCATCTTCCCCAAAAACAGTAATCTGGTTTATTTATGGGTGGCCGCCGTATGGGCAGGAGCCATCAAGGGCCGTGATACCCTGGTGTCGGTGGGTGACGAGGACTTCTATGTAACGACCGAATTCTGGCCGGACGCCAAGCCGTTCGGGGATTTCAAATATGAATCTATCGACCCCAACAGCCAGTTTTACGCTCCCACGGCTCGCTCCGAAGAAGACATCATCTGCGAGTATACGGACACCCTGACGGACAATCAATATGTCGCCATCGACAATACCGACGGCCGACCGCATAAGCCGCTGGGCATAAAAGTTACACAGCGCTCCATGGCCTGGAGCTATTCCTACGCCGATGACTTCATTCTATTCGATTACCGCGTTGAGAATATCGACACCAAGTTGCTGGAAGATGTATATCTCGGTATCTGGCTGGATGGTGATGTGTGGCACACCACCAACCGAGACGGCGCCCACTGGAACGACGACATGGTCGGATTCCTTCGTACCTATCCGGCGCCCGAAGGTTGCAACTATGTCGACACCATCAATGTCGCTTATCACACCGATAACGACGGCGACCCGGCCGGTGGCGCCTGGGATGAAAAGTCGGTACCGCATGCCGTGGGCGTTCGCGTTGTGCGCACACCGGCGGAGGAACCGGAATACTCATTCAATTGGTGGATTATCGATTATTCCGATCCAACAAGGGATTTCGGACCGCGCATGCAAGGCACCCCGGAAGATCCCTGGCGAAGTTTGGGGGCGCGTTTGGGAACGCCGGAAGGAGATGCCAACAAGTACTACCTGTTGAGCCACAGAGAATTTGATTATGACCAGTATTACGTGGATCAGAATCACAGCATTTCCGGCTGGCTTCCACCACCGGAGAATTCCGAAGACATTGCCGACGGCTACGACTGCAGATACTTGTTGTCATTCGGTCCTTTCGACATCCATCCGGGACAAGAACTGCCGGTGTCGTTCGCATGGTTGGGCGGCGCCTTCGTGCACAGCGATCCCGGCAATTTCGAAGGCTTGTGGGATGTCAATCGACCCGACATTTTTTACGCCTCGCTTGATTTTTCGGGTCTGGCCGCCAACTCTCGGTGGGCTTCATGGGTCTATGACAATCCGGGAATCGACACCGATGACGACGGTTATTTCGGCAAATACAGGGTCTGCTGTACCGATTCGATAATTCAAACCGTCGACACCACTATCGACGGCCAAGACACCACCTTGACTATTATCGAATACACCGCCTGCGACACTCTGTTCTATGAAGGTGACGGCGTGCCGGACTTCAGGGGCGCCGGACCGCCTCCGGCTCCGGACATTGCCGTAGCTCCTTCACCCAGCAGCCTGGTGGTCCGCTTCAACGGGTTGCGTTCGGAAACAACCCGCGACATATTCTCGCAGGTGGTTGATTTTGAGGGTTATCGAGTCTATCTGGGACGTGACGATCGCCCATCAAGTTTCTCGATGATTGCTTCCTATGATCGGGAGGATTACAACAAACTCGTTTTTGTCGATGGTGAGTACCTGCTACTGGATATCCCGTTTACGATTGACTCATTACGTTGTCTCTATGCCGACTCATGCCGGGACGCCGAGTTTGACCCGGAGATCTACACACACTCCAGCCCCTTCACCCACCCCCAATTCCCGGAATCGACATTCGTCTTCGAGGCCCAGGACTATAACGTCTCCGACCTGGGCAGCCAGACACCCATTCGCAAACGTTTTCCAAACCAACCGTACCCCAGCAGCCTTATTCCGGACTCGGCGCAACCGGAGGAACTAACCGAAGAGGGCAAACTTAAATATTTCGAGTATGAAATGGTCATTGATGGGTTGTTGCCCACGGTACCATATTACGTCAACGTTACGGCCTTCGATTTCGGGTCACCCATATCCGACCTGCCGGCCCTTGAGACCTCGGTTGTAAACGGCGCTCAGATGGCTTATGCACTGTCCTCCGCCGACCAGGTTGCTACAGACGGACTGGAGGCGTATGTCTATCCCAATCCGTATCGGATCGATGCCGGATACGTCGACCGAGGGTTGGAGAGCCGTCTGGACCGGGATGAAGCGGAAGATCGTTCGCACCGGATACATTTTGCCAACCTGCCGGCCAAGTGCATTATCAGGATATTCACCCTCGATGGTGACATGGTAAGAGAGCTGCGTCACGACATGGACCCATCCGACCCAACCGCCTCGCACGACCAATGGAATCTGATAACACGCAACACGCAGCTGGCCGTCACCGGGCTGTACTATTTCGTGGTGGAATCCGAAGACCGTACTCAGATAGGCAAATTCGGTATCATTCGATAGTAGCCGGGCTTCACAGCGGCAAGCGGTGCCGATTACGGAATGTGTATTATGGGGCCTTTGGATCGATGCATCGCTCCAGGTTTCATCCCACTTTTTCAACAAAGCCTTTTCGCCACCACAAATATCCGAGGCACGACAGCAGCGCAGCGCCGGAGATAACGGCCCAGGCCATTGCCGGTGATGATTCAAACAAATCAAGCACGATGCCGCCGAAGAGCGGGCCTATCGACCAGCCGGTGGCCACAAAGAAACTGTAGATACCCATATAACGGCCCATACGACCTTCCGGCGCCAACCGCGAGGTCATCGTCAACGAAGGTGGCGACATGGCCATCTCGCCAAGAGTGACAATGACGATAGCGAAGGCAAAATACTCAAACCCGACCATCCATCCAATCAGACTATATCCGACGGCATAGAGAAAAGCGCCCTGGGCCATCTGGGCGGCCAGACTGAACCGGGCCAGAAGTCGGGTGATCGGAATCTGCAGAGCTACTACCATGAGGCCGTTCAAAGTAAACAAGTATCCCAACTGCATCTTACTGATGGCCGATGTGATTTCTACGGCATAAACCGAGAAAGGAACTATCAATTGCGCCACCACCAAGTACAGCAGAAAGACCAGCATGGAATGGCGGGCCAGCCAGGGATCTTTTCTGATGGCGATCATATCCGAAATCCTAAAACGGTCCAGAGGTGAGATCGCTTTCGGAATGCGAAGCATGGCCCAGAAGATTACCGCCGAGACAAAAGTTATCAAGGCCGATATGGAAAACAAGATATCGTAAGAAGCAGCCACCAGAAAGCCGCCTATGGCCGGCCCCACCGCCCAGCCCAGGTTGCCGGCGGCCCGAGTGATGGCGTATCCTTCAAGTCGTTTCTCCTGGGGCAGGAGATCCGAGACCAGAGCATTGGCCACCGGATGAAACACGGCGCCGAAAACCACTGAGACTAACAGCGACAGCGCCACCGCCCAGAAACCCCAGTCAAAATAAATCGATATCGCAATCAGACCGAATGACACCGCCCTGAACAGCTGCGAGTAGACCAGCATCCAACTTCGAGGTAGCCGGTCGGACACCTCTCCCCCGATCAACTGACAGAGTGAGCGCACGATTGTCATCACGCCGAAGAAGAGACCTATCTCAGTCATCGAAAAATCGAATTCACTGTGGAAGTAAATCGAAATAAACGGCATTGAGGCAGAGAAACCCATGGCGCCGACCAGCCAACCGAAAGCCAGCACCCACAAATTGCGATCAAACTGTCGAATGAACTCAAGACTGCGCTTTACCATGATCGGCCCAATATAAGCCGCTGTGCAGAATAGACAAGCTGAAAGGGGGTGGTTGAGTGGCATGGCTGGCCTTGTTTGATTATGCTCCTCACCGCCAGTCCGCCCCAAACCAGGGTTGGGACGGCCGCCCGAACTCTGTCATTCCCGTCCCTCCCTGTCATTCCCGCGAAGGCGGGAATCCATCTTCTCTTCGAGTGGCCCGGAACTCACTCCTCTTAACAGTAGGTCGGGTCTCTCTTCTCTTAGAGACCCGACATCACGCGCTTCGCGTGATTCTCCAAAGGCAAAAACTATATCTGAGTTTGGGACAGAACGGCGGGTCACACGAATTCGCTGGTGCGAATCGGCAAGACCCACCGCAACACACAAGAGAAGCTTGTTCAACACACCCCAAGCTGATGGGCCACCCATGTCACGCCGAGCGCAGTCGAGGGGTGAGCGGTGAGCTTAGCAACCTCGGAACGGCGGGCCCACGCCGTGGCTCGCAGGAGAAGAAGGACCCACCCTACCGTTCATTATTGATGTGCCGCATATTCGTCGTGCAGATAGTCTGCAATAACTTCAAAACCGTTGATTGCATGTCTCCCCCATCCAGCCCGGGCCATGGCCGACAATCGCTCTGCACTACCAGACCCGACCACCAGGCGCTCAAGGTTTCTCGCATGATCCTCAGTGTTGATTAAAACCGCTACCTTCTCGTCGAGCAGGCGGCAACTGTTGTGCGGGGCGTAGGAACCAATCTGCGGGCCAACAATGAACATCGGCAAACCCAAACCGAGCGCCCAGTTGCTGCGCTCATGGGCCGGTGCGACCATGAAGTCAAACTCCGGGAACAACTGGGCGGTACGGTGAGCAAGTTCACGCCGCGTAGCAAAGGTGATGAGTGTAACAGCATCTGAATCCGACACTACCGGATCGTGCTCATTGAGAATAGTGTAGCGCAGACCATGTTTGTCAAGCTGCTCAGTACTATCTCTCTGAAGGCGACCATGGCGCTGCACAAAAACAATGACGCGACCTCCAGCATGCGCGACCGACATAGCAGCCAACGACAGTCTCTTCACATGTTCGGTCGGCTCTGCCCCCGACGAAAAGAACGCTCCGGTTCTGGAGTCTGTCTGCCCCAGGCGGTCAAGTCGAGTCTCGAAGGCATCCCCGGCCTGCCGCACCAGGGGTGGTTCGATGCACAGGCCGGTTACCAAGACACTCTCGGGTGTGTAACCGATCTCTACGAATCGGCCTGCCGTTTCCTCGGTCGGAACCAGTACTTTCGTGGCCCCATGCACCAACGACTCACTCGGCGCAGCTAACTCTCCGTGCTGGTAGATGACTTCTGATCTTCCGCGCAGCGCCGCCGTCAGAATCGGATGCGCCACGACTATCGGGTCTGTCCGCCGGTTAAACTCCCGAATCACAGATCGTGACAAGATTCGTTGTACCATACCCGGACGATTATAGTCGGCATCGCTCCGAAGACGGTTATAGAGATGTCCGGTCAGACCGCCTGAAGAACCGAGGCGGTACATCAAGCGCACTAGTTGCCAGGCCGTCTTTGTAATCCCGCCGGAGATTGCAAACACATCGGTCTCGCCGCGCACCAGTCCGATTTGCCCTTTACGAATCAGGGCTTCGATGATACCGTCGAGATAGAACGGGTGTCCTCGTCCTATGTTCGTATATAGAAACTGAATCCGATTCGGCTGCATGTAGTGTCCTGTTAATTCTTGTTTCATGCTCAAGATATGATCCGTATGATTATTAGTCAAACTTGTGTCGTAGTTGGTAGTGTAAACTAAGTTGTGTAAATTGGTAGAATGAAATAACAACGGGTTTGACTTTTGTAGGTCAGTCTACCAATAATGAGATGTGTAAGTGTGAGTGCGATCAGGCGACTGGCCTGACTGCCAGTGGATCGGACAGTACGTGTCGGGCGGGGTCGCCCAACAGCACCTAAAACCTGATATGGACACAATGCGCGAGGTGCAAGATGGCGATTTATCGCCAACCCGGTAGTGTCAGGAACAAGAGTATGTTTACAGCCAATCGACTGCGAATGCTATTACTGGTAGCGGCATTGTTGACCCTTGGAGGAGCCTGCCAATCGGAACAACCGAAGTCCCGCGACAACCTGGCCCAGGAGCGTCGGGCCATGGTTAAAAACCAAATCAGCAGCCGCGGTGTATCGGATCAACGCCTACTGGAGGCGCTACACAAAGTTGAGCGCCATCTTTTCGTGCCCGGAGAGTTCCGCTCGCATGCCTATGCCGACCATCCCCTGCCGATCGGTGAGGACCAGACCATCTCGCAACCATACATTGTGGCGCTGATGACCGAGTTGTTGAAACTGGACGGCGATGAAAAAGTGCTCGAAATAGGTACCGGGTCGGGATACCAGGCAGCCGTGCTGTCCGAGTTGGCCACCAGGGTCTTTACAATCGAAATCGTCAAACCGCTGGCTGCACGTTCGGCGAAACTGTTGGATTCGCTGGGCTACGACAACGTCACGGTAAAGTGCGGCGACGGCTATGCCGGATGGGTGGAGCATGCACCGTTCGACAGGATCATCGTGACCTGTGCTCCACCAAAAGTACCTGCCCCACTGATCGAGCAACTGGCCGACAGCGGTCGGATGGTAGTCCCGGTCGGGGAGTTCTGGCAGGAATTAGTGTTGATCGAAAAGTTCGGTGATGAAATCAGGGAGTCCAACATTATTCCGGTTCGATTCGTCCCCATGACCGGTGACGGAGTTCAGAAGGACGACTGATTCCAGGATATCGAGTCTGACCCTAACAAAAAAAAGGACCGGCGGTGGCTCGCCGGTCCCAGTCGTGATTCGCTAACGAAGTAATTAGGAATCTAAGCTGTAATACCCGACATCTCGCTTACATCGATTACTTTCGACAGATCAAGGAAAATCAATAGTCTGTCTTCGAGTTTTGCGACACCTTTGATGTACTCAGAATTGATGCTGGCCACTATTTCCGGCGGCGGCTCGATGGTGTTGGACGGCAACCTGAGCACTTCTGAGACCGAGTCGACGACCATACCCATGATGTTACCGCTGATGTCGACAACGACGATCCGGGTGTTCTTGTCGTACTCTTTGACTTCCAGATTGAACCGCTTTCGCAGGTCGACAATTGGAATCACCTTGCCGCGCAGGTTAATGACACCTTCGACGTAGTGAGGCGCCTGCGGGACACGGGTGATCTCGACCATCCGGTTGATCTCCTGTACCTTCAGGATATCGACCCCGAACTCCTCTGAACCGATGTTGAACGACACGAGTTGCAAGAGCTCACCCGTCTGTTCACCAAAAGCGTTATCGGTTTTTTCCAGGACCTGTGTATCCATGTTACGCATCCTTCACGTAAAATATGTTGTGTTGCCTTGTCATCGTCCGAATCGTAATTCGCTGTCTCTTAAGCTGTTCTCGTGGCGCAGCAAGAGCCGCGTGTTTAGCCTTGCCTCCTTTTGATCCCCACCTATGGTCAAAAATGGACTGGGACCATTATTGACCCCTTAAGCCAGCTATCGGATGTTTTGAGGGAAACTTAATGCGCTATGAGGCGTTGACCGGGCTTTACTGCCTCCCAACCATAAACTGCTCAGACTGTGCGCAGGCCTATTTTACCTGCATTGGCCAGCCTGTATCGATGGCTTAATGGTTTGCGCAGGGGGTGTATTTGGGCTACCCCTTCGTGAGTCATTGAGAGGAGGCTCCGCCTTTGGCGGAGGCGACGCGGCAATCTCAAACCCGACTGAGACAGGAAATGCCGCCCTCCCTGTTGTCACTCGCAATTCCTGAGAGTAGGACATTTCCGATACCACTGACCATGGCTGATACCCGCGTCCCGACCTGCCCCGAGCGGACCTTTCTCCGTCGCTTATAGGGTCAGACTACTCGTCCAGCAGTTCGAGCATCCGCCTGGCCGTGCTGGGGGAATGTCCGGAATAATGGTTGTTGAAAAAGGCGTATAGAGTCTGCCCATCGGTGGCCAGTTTGGCGATCACCTGCCGCCACCAGGCCAGGTCCTCTTCCCTGTTGATCCGGACGTGGCTGAAATCATCGGTGATCTGCTTACGATCACCGAGGAAACGTATATAATGAAAGTCAGCGGTTGCAATCTCCTGCCTGGGCATCCAGGGATGGTCGATCAGGGTGAAGGCAATATTATATTCCTGCAAAAGATCGAACAACTCAGCTTCCTTCAGCCAGGCTTTGTTGCGCAGTTCCAGAGCAATCCGCAAGTCGGCCGGTAGTCCTGCCAAAAGTTGGCGGAGGTTTTCAAACTCGGTCGGTTTGAAACTGTAGGGGTACTGCAGAAGTAGCGGTCCCAAACGGTCGCCCAGCCCGCGCATCACCTCCGTGAAAGCAATGGCGGTCTTCAGCCGCTCGGCCGGTTTGCCTTCATGAGTCACGGTCCGTGGGAATTTGGCCGCAAAGATAAACCCATCTCGCACCTGGCCGGCCCAACGCTCGACAGTTTCCGGTTTGGGAATCCGATAGAAAGTCGCGTCGATCTCCACAGTTGTAAACACGGAGGAGTAGAATCTGAGAAAGTCAGCCGGCGGGCAAAACTGGGGATAGAAGTTCCCCAACCAGTCTTTGTAACTAAACCCTGAGGTACCGACTTTGGCGTTCTTGATGCTCATAATAATCTGTAACAGCGATTGCCTGAGATTGTTCAGCCGATTGACGGCTCAGACAGATAGTTCAAGCGTCGACCTCTTCTTGCTTCGGCTGCCGATTTGTAGTATCATCGAAATCGTAACATTTTTACCAAGAGGATTCACTGCCATGAAAGACAGACGTAACGAAATACTCGCCCGCCAATTGCTCGAATACTCGGTCAAAATCAAGCCGGGTGAAGTACTGTATTTGGAAATCAAGGGAATCGAGACGATAGAGCTGGGCAAGCAGATCATCCGCCTGGCTACGGAGCTTGGAGCCGTGCCGTTTTGGTATTACAACGATGAGTCGCTGATCCGTCAATGGGTCGGCAGAGCGTCTGACGATCAATTCAAGAAGCAGGCCGAGCTGCACATGGAGTTGATGACTCGGGCCGACGCCTATATCGGTCTGCGCGGGTCCAACAATCCTTTTGACCTTGCTGATATCGATCAAGCGCAGATGGATAAGAACAACAAGTTGTTCTACAAGCCGGTTCATCTGGAAGAACGTGTCAAGCGTACTCGGTGGGTGGTGCTTCGATATCCGAACAACGCTATGGCCCAACTGGCCGAAACATCCCAGGAGAAGTTCGAGGATTTCTATTTCGAAGTTTGCTGCGCCGACTACGCTGCCATGTCGAAAGCCCAGGACAGGTTGGCTGCCCTCATGGATGCCACCGACAAGGTGCAGCTAAAGGGTCCCGGAACAGACTTGAGTTTCTCCATCAAAGGCATTCCCTTTGAAAAGTGTGACGGTGAGCGGAATATCCCGGATGGTGAAGTCTACACCGCGCCGGTGCGTGATTCGATCAACGGCACCATCACTTACAACACGCCATCGTTGTACCAGGGAGTGGTCTACAACGACATCTCATTCACTTTCGAAAACGGCAAGATCGTCAAAGCCACCTGTTCGGGTGACGACAAGAAACTGAATAAGATTCTCGACACCGACGAGGGTAGCCGGTATGTCGGCGAGTTTGCAATAGGCGTCAATCCGTTTATTCTTCACCCCATGAAGGACACGCTGTTCGATGAGAAGATAGCCGGCTCGATTCATCTGACCCCCGGCCAATGTTACGATGAAGCTCCCAACGGCAACCAGTCGTCAATCCACTGGGACCTGGTGTTAATCCAACGGGCCGACTATGGCGGTGGTGAGATTTACTTTGATGACAAGCTGGTTCGCAAAGACGGCGTGTTTACCGATGCCGCCATGGAGAAAAGTTTCTCAGCCGAGAACCTCGCCTCGGCCATTCTTGACGGCCCGTATGAGGAGGCGTGATGGACATAATCAAAACAGCCATGCAGATGGAACTCGACGGTCAGGCCTTCTACGAAAGAGGTGCCGCAGCAACTGAGATTCCGGCCCTGAAGAAAGTGCTGCTCACTCTGGCTGAGGAGGAGCAAAAGCACTTTCGGATTTTTCGGGATATGGCACAAGGGAATCTATCCGATGCTGCGACCAGTCTGGGCGAAAGTTCTGAAACACCTGCCGTGGTCCGGTCGGTCTTTCAGCAGATGGTAGATGATGGGATCGAGTCACTCGGTGGTGACACCGTCCGCGCCCTTTGGGAGGCGGCTCTTGTTATCGAGGAAAAATCAGAAGCCATGTACCGTGAAGCGGCCGCCAATGAAACGGACGGTGAACGCCGACGCTTGCTTGAGAAGATCGCCGACGAGGAGAAGAACCACATTTATCTGGTCGACAATATGCTTTCGTTCGCGAAAGACCCGTCGTCATTTCTTGCCTCGGCCCAGTATAAGAATTTCATGAGTTGGGAAGGGCACTAGGCCCGGGCAGCGCAATCATACCATCCGACAGCCCGAAGGGTCGGGCCAACCAGTGACGTAGTGCGACACCATAACCAGGCGTCCAGGAGAAAGTCAGGCAACAGGACAACGATGCCAGCGGTGATCTGCACTTCGGTCCCGATTGGAGCGTGGGAACAGACCACCGCTTTGGGCATCATCGAGGGTCGTTAGTTTCAAGACCCTTCCGGAAAACCAATAATCAATAAGACCACCTACGGTCGCGCGATACCACGCCGCCGGTAGTAGATAACATAAACACCGGAGATCACCAACAATACCATCAGGACCAGCATACCCCAATTGGTAAGGCTTGGGACCTGTTCTATCTCGGTGAGTTCACGATACCCAACGGTATCCAGTTGGAGTGCCTCAAGGTCGGCGCCTGATAGCAGCCCCTCGTACACCGGAGCGCCATTCTTTGAGATCATCATATACGGGTCATCCCCGCCACCGGTGTAGTCATAGTTCAAGTCCAAATCAATGGAGTCGGCAAGGAGGGTGTCGCCAACAATTATCGGAGGGTTGGGAAGGAAACCTATGTTCCATTGGTATGAAGCCGAGATGACTGTGATGTTGCCGAGAGGACAAATAAGCACGTCACCATTGTAATGAAAATCATTGGGTGGATTCGGCAATACGATGGAATGGCATTTCGGGTTAGGGGGTGGCGGAATGCTGCCACCGGCGGGAAAAGTTACACCGATGACCACACCATTCCTGGTCCAAAAGCCTGGAGTGATTATGTAAGTAAAACCAGGCGGGATAGGCCCGACACAGTCGGTGACTCTCGTTGGTTGTGCTTGCACAGAAGCCGGGGCAGCAACCAAAGAGAAGGCCAGTGCAATTGCAACAACCATTGCTATTCTAAACTTCATTGTATTCTCCTACGGATTCAAGTTATCGGCAAGCCTTACTCGCGTTGGGCGAGTGTGACTCAATGACCATGCTGGCGGGGTGGCCTATCGCTCACGACTGCCGAGTCGGTCCTTTGACCGATACTGCGTTTTACGGGGAAGATCTATTGACTCATCCCACTCCGAAAACATATAGGGTATCCGCGCCATTAAATAGTCACGTTACATTTCTCGATAACGGTGGCGCACGAGGAGCGGGAAAAATGCAGTAGCGCCTTTCAAGTATGATCTCCTTGAAAGAAACTAAAGAACGTTCAGCATCCGATGAGGGAAGTATGCCGCGCGAAAGTGACGCATCAGCGATATGTCTAATGATGATCAGGATGATCGAATTGACAATAACAATAGCAAACGAGATCATCAGCATCCCAAATAGAGAGCCGATTCTGAACAGTAAGCCGCTCTCGGGGGCCGACATTGCCAGGAGGCTACCCAAACCGGTGTAGTGGCTCAGTGCATATTCGATCGGCAGCCACACGGCTGATATGAAGATGACGTTGATGCCAATATACTTACCTATTCTGTTAACAACGGTCCCGTAGAGAGCAAACAGGACGACCAAACCACCGAGCGCGAACAGGAAGGCGCCGAGAGTTGCCCACGAGTCCAACCTAAATGAGACAAAACAGTAAGATGCAGCCAGCAGTACGCCCAGGAGGATCGATTCGAGAAGCCCCACACTGACCGCACGCCACAAGAAGGGGATGAGAGCAATCAGGGAAACGAACCAGAATTCGGGATACAGATGAGACACCGCAATCAGCAGCGCCGAACTACCCGCACAGAGAAAGCTCAGTGGCAAATCTGTACGGCGCGAATGTTCGCTATCAAATGGCATTCCCTGATCCTACCTGCGCCTGAATCGGTGCCTCTGATTCGTTCACACTCTGCCAGCTAGGGCTACGGCTTAGGACATGACTGAAGGGTCACCACGGCTGGGTTTTGTACCGTTAGTGGACGATGGCGTACGGTTTGCGTTTGGCTTACCGACTATTCATCACGCTGATGTAAGAAACAGAAGATGTAGTTTTAAGAACCACCAGTGCCCAGACGTCCGTCAACCCTCTGCCAATCAAGTGATCCCAGGCATATCACGGAGTGAACCCAAATACTGCCTTCGGAGTCACCGACTCTTTGCGAACCTAGTTTACTGATGTCGTACAATGATGTCGTAACTATGGCCAGTATATGAAACAGACACCGGCGTGTCAAGCGAAAAGACGACAAATCTGACCGTGTTTATGACATGGAATGCGTCGAACAGATCGGCCTGCAAAACGATGCCGACTCCGGACATGACTTAGATGGCGTCGGAACTATCGGCTTCAACCTCACCCGGTTCGAAGCGCTTAAGCAACCATTGGTCGTGTTCAAAGACATAGGTCAGGATCAGGGGTCTATCTCTTGTCTGGGTGCTGTCCATAGTGTAGCATTCAATGCGCGCTGTCTCGTTGGTGTAGACGATCCCCCCGGTTGCAAACTGGCGAAACGCAAAACTGCCGTCGGTGCCATAGGTGAACTTAAGCAACGAGTCGGAGTCCTGATCGACATCCAGGATTTGCACGGAGAGCAGAGAGTCGATAGCCGCTCGGTTCTGCACTTTCACTGCTTCCTGCAGTTTGAAGAGTCGTTCCTTGAGGATCGGAATGTGGTTGCGGGCAGGCGGCTCCTCGGCACATCCGATCAGCAATACCAGACCAGCCATCATTGCAGCCAAAACCGTGGGTAACGATCTCATCCTTTCTTACCTCTGAGTCCTCGACCTCGGTGGGGTGTGAACTTGAACTGACCATTACCGCGACGCTTAAGTACTGCTTGCTGCACCAGTTTAACCTGCGTACGACTCGCGGTCAGGTTCCAAAACCAGTAGCGCATGCCGTAAGATGCTTTGGCATGACCAAAACTGGTGGCCAGGTCTCTCAACTGGAAATAGGTATCCACCAACAAACTGTCGACCTCCCCCTTCAGCGCGTTCAAGGCCGGCCGAACCAAAACGGTATCGATTGTAAATGTCTCCTGGCGAGACTCACTCGAAAATGTGAACCGAGCAGGTCTCTTCTGCTGACCAACTCTGATAAAGTTTTCCTCACATTCGAGAACGGGAAGACTATCACCGAAAGAGATGCCGAAGCGACTTTTGTTACTCATCAGAGCATAGAAATTGGTGCCGTTGAAATATGCTCCCCCCTGAACAGCGTACATGTAGGCGGGGATATGTGCGTTGCACTCGTCGGTACCGTCATAGATCAGAAGTGGCGCCGAGCGAGTGATAAAACTCTGGCCCAGGTCCCACCACAAGAGTAGCCCGGCTATTACCGGGTAAGGATGGTGCAGGATGGTACCGCCGTCCAGGAAGGAATTGCTGTCGGCCGACAATGATCCGGTGGTAATCAGGCTATCAATCACCCGCTGGTAGTTGGCCAGATTGCCACGCACGGTTGCCACCAGGCTATCGGAGACCTTTTCGGCCATCTGCTTGGCCTGCTCCGCTTCGTCCACCGTGATAAGTGGAAACTGCAACACCGACCTGTCCTCCTCCCACTTAACGTACCCGTCGGACTGCATCGCCTCGTACATCGTCTTCACAAAGGCGGTATCGGCCGCGGTCATGGCGGCGATCTCGTCAAGCGATTTGCCTTCGTTGAGGAGAACGAGCATCAAACGAGCCAGTTGGTTATCGAAGTCGGGATGTTCGTCCACGCGCGGCGGCAAAGTGAGTTCAACCTCCAGATAGGGCTGAATGCTTTCCGGCGGATGAAAAGTGATCATGAAATTGTCTTCGAAACATTTCTGACTGGGCAGGATAATATCAAGAGTGTCAACCACGTCGTGAATCCTGATTTGCCCATTGGCCGTTCCGTAGTTTCCGGGTATGTATAGGCGTGCCGACACAGTTTCGGTGGCACCCGGCGGGAGAATGACATGAGCTATCGTCCGGCGGTGTGGATTGAGCCCCCCGCCGGTAAACTCGATCTCGGCTTCTACGGTCAGAAACTTCAGGTCTTCGGTGCTGTTGGTCACATCGAAGTTGGCTCTGCGATCACCCCACCGGAGGTCGCGTTCTATTTTGCCGACGATCACTCCAGACGTGGGAGCCTGAGCACAGGCGGATATGGTGAGAGTCAAAACTGCTACCATCAGAAACTGAACGGGCTTGATCATCTGGATTCTCCTGCCTTCTTTGCCCGACCTGCCAACTGGCCACAGGCGGCGGCAATATCATCACCTCGACTCCTGCGCACCGTTACGGCCGGCACTTTGGGATATAACTGCCGTGCAAACCAATCCAGTTTTTCGTCAGACGGTCGTTCAAACGGCAGATTGTTAACACGATTATACGCCAACAGGTTGATTTTGCAAGGAATTCCTCGCACCACGCGACTGATCGCTTTGATATCCTCTTTGGTATCGTTGAATCCAGCAAACAGGGCGTACTCAAAAGTTACTCTGGCCCCTGTTTTGGTCGTGTAGTATTCCAGGGTTTTCATGAGTTCATCGAGCGGATACTTGCGACTCACCGGCATAATCTGTACCCGCTTCTCCTGGGTGGCGGCATTCAGTGATACGGCCAACCTGGCTTTGCTTCCACTGTCGGCCAGTTTGCGAATCGCCGGAATGACACCGGCGGTAGAGATCGTGACCTTCTTGGCTGCATGAGACATGCCGGCGTCGGCAGACAGTATGCCGACAGCGGCGAGTACGTTATCCAGGTTCATCATCGGTTCACCCATGCCCATAAAAACGACGTTGGTGAAAGCATCCTCGCCGAACTTATCCCGCAGTCGAATCAACTGACCCAGTATCTCCCCCACGCTCAGATTGCGCGTGAAGCCCAGCGTAGCGGTTGCGCAAAAACGACAACCGAGCGCGCAGCCAACTTGCGATGAGACGCACACTGTACACCGGTCCGCTTCCGGATCAGGGATGAGAACAGTTTCGATCTGCTCACCGTCATTGAGATCGAACAGAAACTTGCGGGTGCCATCGGTTGAGACATCCTCATGAGCAACTGACGGAACCGTAAACTCATATTTTTCAGCAAGCCTCTTGCGACACTCTTTCGACAGGTCGGTCATTAGGTCGAAATCGTACTGCCTGACACTATAGAGCCAGGTAAACAATTGTCGTCCGCGGTAGGATCGTTCGCCCATGTCGGTCATGAGCTTTTCCATCTGTGTGATCGTTTGTCCGATCAGGTTTTGCTTTTTCATTGGAGTGGAATTTACGGATCGGACGGGAATTTTCAAAACTGTTTGTGGTGGGCCTTAGATTGCAGGTGCCGTCGGGTGACTCGCCTGACGGCTGGCACGTCGGCAGACTGGTGTCGGGCGAGGTCGACCGACACCACGAGCTTACTGAATAAGGTAACGAGTAGGGCGGGTCCGTCTTCGCCTGCGCGCCGCGGCGTGAACCCGCCAAATCGGCAGGACCAGAAGCGGTCCTGCCCTACAAGAAAATCGGCGGGTGGCCGTCTCAAACCTTGTTTGGGACGGATAATCTCAAGAGTCACCCCCAAACCGAGTTTGAGGGTGCCACCCAGCCCGTTGCGAGCGCGGCAATATCGTCTTGACAGGTGTGGGGGTTGGGGCTATTATGTCTGGCCTGATTCGGGGTGTGGCGCAGTCTGGTTAGCGCACTTGCTTTGGGAGCAAGACGTCGGAGGTTCAAATCCTCTCACCCCGATTATTTGTTACTGACCGCGTCTTCATATACAACCGCTTCTCATGATTTGCTCAATCAGGTAACCAAGTCACCATCTTTGAGACTCTATCGCACGACGACGTTCGAATTCCGTCTGGTAAACTGAATCGTTCGCAGCCTCGGGGTCGTAGTCGGCCTCTAAGTCCGGACCTGGTCCCAGATAAAGAACTCCGTCGTACAGTACCTCTTGTTCGCCGAAGATGTTTGCAGAAAGTGGCGCCGTCATATAAGCGGAGGCGTCCGTCTTCGTGAGATTAAGAAATAGTGGAACGCTGTCGGAAGGTATCACGTCATTGAAATTCCAGGGATAAGTCTCATCGCCGCTTACCGGCTCGATGTTGAACACCTGAATGCCGGTCATCTCTTCGAGATTTGCCCTTATGTTCTTGGCGCAGCCGGCCATTGTCCCGCCCGACTTGTAGAAATGCGCTCCGCCATAAACAACGAAGGCTTTCCGACCCTTGTCGATGACTTCTGTTTTTATAATCGCAGGGGTATGAGTGCTGCGTTGACAGAAGTATGCCTGAAACTCATCGACAGTGTGAACCTTGCTCCACTCTATTGGAGGTTCGGCTGCAATCAGCCTGATCCTCTGGTCCGGAGACAGGCCCTCATTAACCGCTCTCACCGCATAAATGAACTCTTTGTAGATGGTAGCGTCCCAAACACCGGTTGTTACCACCGTGTTGCGCCAGACCTTCTGCAGCTCGGACTTGGGTGGGTCCTTGAGTTCCACAATGAACTCGTCCAGAACATGCTGATACAGATAGTTTCCGCTTTCAATCACGATATCGTCTACCACCTCAGCAAAGCGGGGATAATTAATCAGGGATATTCGGAAATCGTAATCGGTCATATTCCAGTGCCGTTCACCTAAATGAACAACTCTGTATTCATCATATAGATCAAGGATGGAATCGAAAGTGCGATTGACCGGGTTGCTATGGTTTTTGCCACACGAAGCCACGGCCAACATTGCCACAATACTCAGGGCGTACTTCAATTGCTTAATGATGTTCGTTCTTTCCGATAATGTTGTCATCAGGTCTCTCCACAAGGACCGGTGGAACTTCCATCTGCGGTCAATCCGATTCACTCCGGTTTTGCAGGACCGCTTTGCTACCCGTCAATACCCATCGCAGAACTGAAAATGCATCGGGTCGCATCGCCGCCCCGACCAGTCACCTCCCCAGTTGAAACCATGCCGCTTGAATACCGCCACGATGCCCGGGGCCATATCGCCCTTCGTGCCCACCTGGTTAGTCTTCACGTTCAGGTCGATAGCTATCCCCCAACTATGAGTGGAAAGCTCATGAGTGCCACGTTTCAGGCGGTACTCAAAGCAGCCGCCATACGAGACGACTTTGGATTTGAGCTTTTCTTCGACAATCTCATTGAAGACAGTTCTGAACAGGTCCTTCAGCTTCCTGTGACAATACAGCCGTTTGACTACCTGGCTGGGCGCCCACGATAACGGGATCGTAAAAGGAAGCTGCGCCCGCACCATGTGGGCAGCCTCCCACGACGCCAGCGGTTTGCCGTCGGCGCCAACGTGCTTGCGGACATCGCCGAAAGTCTTGATGATCTGATTGAGGCCGGTGGGACAGACAATACCATGATCACGATGGTCAGGCGGCGCATCTGGTGTTGGGACGGGTTTACCTTTCACCAGGACAGTCTCGCTGGGAATCTTGAGCTTCATCCCCACCCGTATGACATTGACATTCTCGATATTGTTGTAGGCGGCCAACTTTTTGTAGAGCGACGCCTTACCGTAATACCTGGCCGCTATTTTGCCTAACGTATCGCCCGTCCTTACCTCGTGAGTTTGGGTCATGATGAAGCTCCTCGCGCACAATTCCCAGAAGTTGCCGTTTAACGAGACTCGCATGACTATTGCATGCATAGACGGAGGAAAGGCAAAGGATAAGAACAAACTGTAGTGTAAACGTGCTAAATCGATGCAACTACCCTATAGGACTGTTTAACGCAGTCGTTGAGGCCGATGCCGTAATAGGCGTTGCCGCTGAGATGCAAGCCGGGCTGCGACTTGAGTTGTGTTTCGATCTCGGTCATGATCTTGCCGTGCCCGATTTTGAACTGAGGGATGCCGTGTTGCCAGCGGTATAGTTTCAGTTTGGCCGCCTCGCCGGATAGACCCAGAATAGAATCCAGGTCCTTGTTGACACATCCAACCAACTCATCGTCGGATAGCTGCATCGATTCATGATCACCGTCACCGCCAACCATCGTGCGAAGTTGCACGTGACCCTCAGGCGCCCTCTCCGTGAATATGGAAGATGTCCAGATGGAGCCGAGAATCCGACGGCGCTCCAGCGCCGGGACCAAAAAACCGAAACCGTCCAGCTTGCGATGCACATCCGTTTCACGGAAACCCTGACAGACGACCGAGATTGGTGCGTAGGGAATCTTTTGCAGTGCCGTTGCCAACGGCTGATTCAGATCGGTGACGATTGCAGCAGCCTGGTACGACGGCACGGCCAGAATGACCTGCCGAGCCGTCAGTGCTGCGCTATCTTCAAGAACTACTTGATAGCCATCTGAAGTACCGGCAATAGTAGCGACACCGTTGCCGGTCGTGATGACATCCGCGTAGAGTTGCTCACTGCGCTCTACGAGTTTGAACAAACCACCACGGAACGAGGTCAACCATCCACCCGGACCGCTGGGGCCGCCGGACTTTTTGCCTTTAGCTTTGGCCTGTTTTGACTTTGCAATCATCGCCTTGAACAGCGATCCGTATTCGTCCTCCATCTGCTTCATAATGGGAAAGCAGGACGCAAGCGACAAGCGTTCGGCCAATCCACCATAGATACCCGACACCATCGGCTGCACGAGATAGTCGGCCGCTTGCCGTCCGATTCGACGGCGGACGAAGTCGTAGATGGATTCATCATCTTCCCGCGGTCCACGCGCGAAAGGTTCCATCATCACTCGCAGCTTACCGGACAAGGCCAGGATATCGGATGTCACAAAAGCGGGTGGAGACATGGGAACGGCGCGCAGTTTTCCTTTGCGCAGGATAAAACGGTTGCTGACATTGGCGCCGGCTCGTTCCAACTGATCGTTCAAGCCCAACTCCTCACAGAAGCGCAGAGTCAGCGGTTCGCGATCCAGGAATCCATTGGGACCCCAATCGAAACTGTAGCCGTCTTCGTGGTCGGTGCCAATGGTTCCACCCAGTCGTGAGTCGGCCTCAAACAGTTTGACACTCAACTTCGGTTTCAACTGCCGCACAAAGTGCAGCGCCGCAAGTCCGGAGATACCTCCGCCCACGATTACAACGTCAACCGAGGCCATGCAGTCCTCCCTTTCGCGTAACAATGTCGGCCAGCACTTCAGAAAACCCGGGGTTACCATTGAGCATCGGCATCCTGCGAATCCGCGATCCATCAGCACCGAGTTGCTGTCTTAGGTCGATGTCGATCTCATACAATGTCTCGATATGGTCGCAGACAAAGCTCAACGGCACAACAAACAGCTTCTTCCGGGGATCACTCAACAGTCGTCTTGCCTCGACAATCGTATCCGGCCCCACCCATTTGACCGGCCCGGTCCGGCTCTGGTATGAAAGAGCGTACTCGCGGTCGCCTGCCGCCAAACCGGCGCTGATCCGTACCTGCTGAACATAGGGATCGCCTTCATCCACGAATCTCTGCGGCAAACTGTGCGCCGAAAAGAGCAGCGTTTCATCGGCGGATATATGCACATCTATATGCTCTTTCAATAGCCGTGTGTATCCGGGGTCGTCGTGGAAGTCATCGATGAATATACATTCGACCTCCCGGCCTTCGGTAATCCGGCGAACAACTTGAAACGATGAGCCGGTTGTGGCACGGCTGAACTGTGGATACATCGGCAGGAATATGAACCTGCGGGACCCAGCTTCGAGAGCTGCAGCCAGGGTGTCCTCTATCAGCGGATGAAAATAGCGCATGCCGACAAGACAACGAACACCGGGCACTTTACGGTTCAGCAGTCGTTCAATCTGTGCGGCCTGTTTGGTCGTCCACATTAATAGCGGCGACCCGCCACCTATGCTGTCGTAGTGGCGTTGGACTTTTGAGCAACGCAGTGATGAAATCAACCTGGCAAACGAACGTTGGAAGAATCTCCCGCCGGGTAATCGAATCAGACTACGATCGCAAAAGATATTATAGAGAAACTCACGGACATCAGCGGTTGTCTCAGGCCCTCCCATGCTCAGCAGAATAACGCAGGGTTTGTCCGATTGTTGGACCATCTAAATGGTTCTCGAATAGGTCGCCTTCTTGCCCGGCGCATCCCCTTTCAGGTAGGCATCGAAGGTCATGGCAATATTGCGCACAAAAGCGCGACCAACCTGAGTCACAACCAACCGGTCGGAGGATACCTCAAGCAGAGCATCCTCGACAAAACCGCTCAGGCGCGTTCGCTCTTCGGAAAAATAGTCGTTGTACCTGATTCCAAAGCGCTCTTCAAACGGAGCAATGTCGAGTCGGAAATTGCACATGAGGGACGTGATAAGATACTGGCGAATCAAATCGTCGTCGGAGAGTTTCATCCCCCGATACACGGCACAGTTCGAGTCATCGATGCGTCGGCCATACTCTTTTAGCTTGGACACATTCTGAAAGAACCCATCGTCCACGTATCCGATCGACGACATGCCGATGCCGATCATTTCCGGCGCCGCCTGAATCGAATAACCCATGAAATTTCGATACAACCTTCCGTCGGCCTGGGCCAGCGACAGTTCATCATCGGGCAATGCGAAATGATCCATGCCGATCTGTTTATAACCGGCACCGGTGAACATCTCGATAGCCTTGGCGAACAACTGGTACTTCACTTCGGTGGTGGGCAGATCACCCTGATCGATTTTCGACTGGTGCGCTTTTACCGTCGGCAGGAAGGCAAACGAGTATACGGCCAGCCGGTCCGGGCGCAGTTCAATCACCCGTTCAAGCGTCCTTGAGAAACTACCCACCGTCTGCAACGGCAGGCCGTAGATGAGGTCAAAGTTGATCCCTTTGAATCCCAACCGACGACAATGCCCGAGAACGGTCGTCACTTGCTCATGCGGCTGTATCCTGCCTATCGACACCTGGACATCGGGATCGAAATCCTGCACACCAAGCGAGATGCGATTGAAACCACGTTGGGCCAAAAACTCAAGTTGCTCAGGCGTGGTCAGTCGCGGATCAATCTCCATCGACCGTTCACACGTTTCATCGAATTCAAACGACTGTTCCATGCAATCGAGAATCTGTCCCAGACGCTCTACACCGACATAGGTCGGCGTACCGCCGCCAAAATGCAGCTGCCGAACCTTCCGGCGCGGTTGCAGCCGCTCAGCCGTCCACACGATCTCCTTGCACAATTCCTCGGTGTAGGCATCGACTGAAGTGTCCCCTTTGACGATACAGGTGTTGCAACCGCAATAGAAACATCGTTTCCGGCAAAAGGGGATGTGACAATAGAGCGACAATGGTACGTCCGCAACTGCCGACGCCTTTTTGAGCGCCTCGGCATAACGATCGCCACCGACATCCTCACTCCAGATCGGCGCCGTCGGATAGCTGGTATAACGCGGGCCCGGTCGGTCGTATTTGCGCAGGAGGTCTATGGGTATGGTGGTGGCGGTAGAATCGCTATTCATCATCAACCTCTGTAACTGTGGACGGTCTCCACAACGGCTTCGACCGATTGAAGCGGCGTCTGTGGCTGAATGCCATGGCCGAGATTAAAAATCAACCGGCTGTGGTCGTCAAGGCTATTCAGAATGCGCTTTGTCTGTGTCACTACCTGCTCGCGAGTGCCGAACAACACCGATGGGTCCAGATTACCCTGAACTGATTTACCCGGTAACGAAGCAGCACAATGGGCCAGATCGGCGCGAAAGTCCACCCCGACCACCTCGCAATCGATGTCACTCACCAAGTCCAAATATGGCGTAACGTTGTTCACGAAGAATATACGCGGTACACCTTCGGTCTTGGCGGTCTCAAATATGCGCTGGGCCGGAGAGGCTGACCAGCGTCGATACGCCTCGCGCGAGAGCATCCCCCCCCAACTGTCGAACAGTTGCACTGTTTCCGCACCGGCCGCAATTTGCGCCTTGAGGTAGCGACCTACGTTGTCGGCCAGGAAGCTAATCAATCGATCACCAGCTTCCGGGAACTCGTGCAGGAACCGTCGCGGCTTATCAAAACTTTTGGAACCCATACCTTCGATCATATAACAAGCCAGCGTGAACGGCGACCCGGCAAATCCGATCAACGGCGTGTCGGGTAGGATCTTCTTTATTTCACGGATACCTTCAAGGACAAAATCGAGGTCCTTCTCCGCGTTTACATCGACCAGCCGATCAACGTCTTCCGGCGTGCGAATGGGATTCGACACGCGCGGACCGCCTTCGGGAAACTCAAACGGCAGCCCCATGGGCGTCAACATTGTGAGAATATCCGAAAACAGAATTGCAGCATCGAAACCAAACCGTGCGATTGGTTGCCGAACCACTTCGGCAATCAACTCAGGTGATCGGCACATTTCGACAAAGGTCGCTTTCTCCCGCACGGCCCGATACTCAGGCAGAAACCTCCCGGCCTGACGCATGATCCACAGCGGAATAACACCATCGTTCCGGCCGTAGCACGCTTTTATGAACAAGCTGTCGCTTATGCCCATTGGTGTGCCTCCTCGCCGATTATACGGGCGATTGTCTCGGCCGCTTCGTTCAGAACTTCATCGGTGTGCACCGTCGATAGGAAACAGACCTCGTATCCTGAAGGCGGCAGGTAGATGCCGGCGTTTAGCATGCGCGTGTGCATCCGGTTGTAGTGCGCGATGCCGTCGGAGTCGATTGCAGCTGCCGAACGCGGAATATCACGCTGGAAGAGTATCCAGAAAATCGACGCCACTCCGGCGATGTTCACACTGCTCGAAGCCAGGCGCGTCGTAATCTCTGAGACGAACCGTCGGTTGCGGTTCTCCATCTCAGCGTAAATATTGTCGGCGGCGAGTTTTTCAAGCGTAGCCAGACCGGCTGTCATGGCCACCGGATTACCGGATAACGTACCCGCCTGATAGACGGCGCCCAGTGGCGCGACATGGTCCATTATATCCGCCCTTCCCCCAAAAGCGCCGACCGGCATGCCGCCGCCGATGATCTTGCCATAGGTTACCAGGTCGGGACGGATACCATAATACTCGGTGGCGCCACCGAAGCCGATGCGAAATCCGGTTATCACTTCGTCCAGAATCAACACAACGCCGTGTTGTTCGGTGAGGGTGCGCAACAGGCGCATGTAGTCGTGACGTTGAATCAGCAGTCCGTTGTTGGCCGGGACACCTTCGATGATAACGGCGGCCAGTTTGTCGCCATATTCGGCGAAGAACTTCTGCAACGCCTCTTCGTCGTCCAAGGGTAATACCACGGTGTTTTTGGTGATGTCATCGGGTACGCCCGCCGACGCTGTCTGGCCGAATGTCACCAACCCCGAGCCGGCTTTGACCAGCAGATGGTCGGAATGGCCGTGGTAGCAACCTTCGAATTTAAGAATCAGGTCGCGCTTGGTGAAACCACGGGCCAGTCTGATCGCCGACATGACAGCTTCGGTCCCGGAAGACACAAAGCGAATCTTGTCTACAACCTCGATACGACTTACGATAAACTGAGCCAGCTTGTACTCAAGCTCGGTGGAGGCGCCGAAGGTCATGCCGCGATCCACCTGTTCCTTGACGGCTGCGACGACATCGGAGTCGGCATGTCCGAGGATCAAGGGACCCCAGGAACAACAGAAGTCGAGGTACTTGTTGCCGTCGACGTCGAACAGGTAGGGTCCTTCGCCGCGCTCGATGAAGCGTGGACATCCGCCGACCGCGCCAAAGGCGCGAACCGGTGAGTGTACGCCACCGGGGGTTACTTCTTCGGCCAGCTTGAGTAAACGCTGAGACTTGTCGGTGTTAGGGTTGCCGCCATTCATTTTTTAGTATGTCCCTCAGGTGATATGTTAGAATGATTGACGCCCCGGCCCGCGTGATGGCGGTGAGGTTTTCAAATACGAGCGATTTTTCATCCGCTTGTCCGGCTTGAACCATCAGTTTTACCGTGGCATATTCGCCGGACACGTTGTAGGCCGCCACCGGCAGCTCGGTATTGCGCTGAAAGTCTGCGATTATGTCCAGGTAGGCCAGCGCCGGTTTGACCATTACGATGTCGGCTCCTTCTTCTTCATCGAGCATCAATTCACGCAACGCTTCGGTCCGATTGCGGAAGTCCATCTGGTATCCCTTACGGTCGCCCTTGCCCGGAGCCGAACCGGCCGCCTCGCGGAAAGGTCCGTAATAGGACGATGCATACTTGGCCGTGTAGGCCATTATGATCGTGTTGGCCAGATCGTGGGCTTCGAGCGTTTCGCGAATAGCGCCGACACGTCCATCCATCATGTCCGAAGGCGCCACACAATCGCACCCGGCCTGGGCCAGCACCAGGGCCATCTTGGCCAGAATCGGCAGGGAGGAGTCGTTGTCGATTTCACCGTCGATGGTAACACCGCAATGCCCTGTGTCGGTATAGGCGCAGAGGCAAACGTCGGCGGAGACGAACAGGTCGTCACCGAACTTGTCTTTGAGTTTTTTGACGGCCGCCACCACCGGGTTCTTGTCATCGGCAGCGCTCGACGCTTTGGCATCTTTACGGTCGGTCACACCGAAAAGCATCACTTTGTCGAGGCCGAGCTTGTAGTCACTCTCGATAGACTCCATCAGGGAGTCAACCGATTCACGATATATCCCCGGCATACCGCCGATCTCAACTTTTACACCCACGCCGTCGGTAACAAAGTACGGCTGGATCAGACGCTCGGTGGCAACCGTTGTCTGACCGACCAACTCCCGAATGAGTTTGGTACGCCTCAGTCGGCGGGGACGATTTGTCGGTTCCATCACAGATACTCCAGCACCCGATCGACATCGGGCTGTTTCATAGTCATGAACTTTGTCCATCCACAGTTGGTCATAGCCGATGCTGTAGTCGGTCCAATCGCAATAAGCATCGCTTTCGGCGGACCAAACTTCTCGTCATATGCGCGCACCGCCGATGGCGCAGTGAACAGAATATAATCTTTGTCCTCAAGCATGGCAACGACCTGTTGGTTTACCTCGGCGGTTTTAGTCTCGTAGCAGATAATCGGGTAGTAGTCGAACCCGGTTTTTGCGAACAACTCATCAGGATCGAAATTCACCCGTTTGGCGCGTGCATAAAAAACCATTCCTTTGGCATCCACATGCGAGCCAACGAACTCGCGAAACAGCGCTTCACCGTTCGCCACGGTCGGTTGAAAGCTGACAGTCCACCCGGCCCCTTTCAGCGCCTGAGTTGTTTTGTCACCAACCGCGGCGATCTTGGGTCGGGCACCAGCCACCTCACCCTGAGCTCCCCCAACCTCACCCTGAGCGGAGTCGAAGGGTGAACCATCAAGCTGTTCAAAGAAACCTCGCACGCCGTTGGCGCTCGTGAAGAATAGCCAGTCGACTTGGTTGGGAGAGACACCGGCAGGCCATTCAAACGGCAATGGCTGGTGATGGGTCATCGGCAACGCGACTATCTCAATCCCCTGAATAGATGCGCGTGATGAAAGTACTGACAACTGCTCGACAGCACGCGTAACGCCCAACCGCATGGCTACTCCCCACTGTTCAGTGCATCGAATGCATCGTCGACGATTCGATCAACGTCGGTACCGACAATCTCGACCCGTTTGAGACCGGACCAACTATCGGCCTCGCCCACACCCAAAACAGCCGTCAGGCGCATCTCTGAACCTGACATATCGGAGTCTACACCCAGCGGCAAAGAGCAGCCGGAATCGAATCGTGCGAGCAGACCGCGTTCCAGTGAGGCAGCAACAGCATCCCGATCTGAGCCCAATTTCGAGACTACCTGTTCGACCCTGTCATCACCGGAACGAATCTGAATCCCCAAGATCCCCTGTGCCGGCGCCGGCAAAAATCGGTCGGCATCCAGCAGGACAACTTCGAGGTCGGAAACGTCCAACTCCAACCGGGTAACCCCGGCAGCGGCGATTATGATAGCGTCGTACATCGCCTCACGCAATTTCCTAATTCGAGTCGGGACATTGCCGCGCAGGTCCTTCATAATCACGTTAGGGTTGAGGTGCGCAATCTGGCACTTGCGTCGGTTGGAACTGGTACCGATCAGGCCGCCCTCTTTGACCGGGATGACGTTTTCACCCGACACTGATGCTTTGTTTATCAGAAGCATCTCCCGGCGGTCGGCACGATAGCCAACGGCGCCGAGTTTCAATCCCTCCGGTTGTGAGGTCATCAAATCCTTCAATGAGTGCACAGCCAGATCGATCTCTTTGGCCGTCAGCGCTTCTTCGAGTTCTTTGGTGAAGAATCCTTTCCCCTCCATTTTGTCGAACGACACGTAGTCGATCTTGTCGCCGGTGGTCTTGATAATCTTGATTTCGACCTCACAGCTACGATCACGCACCAATGTGTCACGGATAAAGTTGGCTTGATACAAAGCCAGATCGGAACCGCGGGAACCTATGATCAGTTTTGTGGGGGTCACACTGCGGCCTTACGCATGACAGGCGCGTCGCTCAGATTCAACTCAGTGCGGGACTGAGCGAGGCGATCGGCCAGCAAACGCGCCGGCTGAAATGCTGAGTGTCCCACCAGACGAGTGACCAGGCGCATGACGCGCTCCTTTTCCTCGGCCGGCAGACTGCTCTTGCGGTTGGCGAACAAATCATCGATGGCTTCACGAGCCAGTTCAATGGACGCCTGATAACTATCATGAAAAATCGGCTTGAGTGACACTTCGATACGGTCGGACATGAACTTGTTGACCGCGGCGCGCACGATTTCATCAGCTTTGCCCGCTTCGACAAACTTCTGACGAAGATTACCCTGAACGTGCGACTTAAGGGCGTGGATGTCGACCAGCGTCACGTTGTCGGAGTGACCGAAAACGTCGGCAAAGTCACGTGGGATAGCCAGGTCGACACAAATTATCGGCTGATCGTTCGTCTTTAGGCGGTTCAGGAAGTCACCGTCAAAGACCGGCTCGATAGCGGCGGTTGCTGAAACGATAGCAGCGACCGGCTCAGGCTGCCGCTGGAAGTCTGCAAGTGACACCGCGCGGCCACCGAACTGCTCGGCCAACTGCTCAGCTTTGGCCAGAGTACGGTTTACAAACAACAATTCGGCCTCGCCCATCTCCTGGATGTACCGGGCTACTTTGGAGGTCATCTCGCCGGAACCGACCAGCGCGATCACCGGAACGGACTTCTTGTTCAGGATAGGCTCCAACTGCGTTGAGGCCAACGAGGCCATCGACACGGCACCGACGCCAATCGATGTGTCGCGCTTGACCTGCTTGGCCACGACCAGAGCCTGGCGAGCCAGAGCATCCAACGACGAACCGGCGATTCCGGACTCGGTGGCATCCTGGAACGCCTGTTTGAACTGACCGGTTATCTGGGTCTCACCAACAACCAAAGACTCAAGCGAAGACACGGTGCGGAACAGATGCGTGATGGCTTCGCGACCTGAGTAGTGGTAGAAATCGTTGGGGAAGAAATTCAGCTTGTTGCCGTTGCAGCAGAAGTAGTCGATCAACTTGTGGAGAATCCGGCTGGAACCGGCCTCTGAGGAGGTAGCATAAATAAACTCGACGCGGTTACAGGTCGAAAGGAATATCAACTCATCCACACCCAGATGAGTTTTCAACTCAGGTAGAATTCTCTCACGCTCGTCACGGTTTATGGTCAACCGCTCCAGGAGCGACATGTTCTGTTGCCAGATTGAAGTTCCGAGGATGCCGAATTCTGTCTTCATATCTTATCTAAGTCCATTCCTTTTGTCTTAACTTCGGTGGGAAAATACAACTACTATAGTGTAGTTTGTCACCGGTTTGTCATAGATTGAGATATTTTGTGAAAAAAGTAACTAATATTGTCCCCGTGACACTTACGTGACTTTTTTGAGCGGAAGACTTTTCCCGACTCGCCCAAAGATGACCATAACGTAATGTAGGACTGTTACTTAGGTGGAGCTATCCAGGCCCGGAACAACCCTTCATGCGCAAACGGCTGTCCCACATGCGATTAACGGAACCTGCCGCAACAATGTAGCCTGACCTGAGTGCCACTTGCTCAGCAATCAGTCGATTTGAAGTAGCCCACCGATGACAAAAGCAGGCCGGCGCCGATGGCCAGGTAGATTGTCGCCAGGACTGCGGGCGGCAACCCGACATACCGAAGGCCATGGGCCAAGCCAACCATCAGAATCACAAACAGGTATGACTCAACCGACTGGAATGCGAACAGGCACAGCTTGTCTTTGTGGGGGGATAATTCACGAATGCGTTGGAGATTGACGGCGACCACTTTGGAAAACACAATCCGATGCTTAAGCGAGCCAAGCACCACCCCGATTGCGGCCGGCCACACCAAATCTACACCGCCCCTGAATATCAGCCCGGCGCGAATGACCAGCACAACACCGCCAATCACCCAGAATAAACCGGCCGACAGTATGAGCGCCTTACGTGAGACAGCGGGTTCGGGGATTGTCCAATTCATTGCTACTTCCTTGGTCCGGCCGATGGAACTCCTGCGCCGGTATCACACAAGACAAGCCGGGAACTGAGCCTGACAAGGTTTTAAGTTCGAGCTTTTTCAGGTAGGTTGCCAATAGTTTTTTTCTTGCCCACCCGGGCACCGAACACACATCCTGTGAACGAGAATGGGCATTTTTTGGGTGGGATCGTTCCCCGAATGTTCATTGTATGGAGCCGATCACCATTGAGTAAAGATTGCTGTTGCCGGCTGGTCAGAATTATGCCGTTCACTATTCGGTGTGATTACAGAGTGAGCTTTGTCTTGTAAAAGCTAATAAGAGGAGGACCTGATCTATGCTTGCAGGTATTCAGTGGAAACCCGAGATGAATGCGTATCTATTTGGGTGCTGCATCCTGATGTTCTTTTGGATAGCTGTATTGATCTTGCTGAAACGGAAAGTTTCCAGGTATCCTGAAAGCTTGATAGAACCCGAAGGCCCGGAAGAACCGGAGGATTCAAAGAAGGCAAGAAAGGCGAAGAAAAACCACCATGAATTCTGGTGGGCCAGTTGGGCCTGCTGTGCTCTCGGTATCACCGAGCCACTATTCGTCCCGGAGTATTGGGACCCGCCGTCGATCCTCAAGTATTGCCGATGGGATTTCGAAAGCTTCGTGTTCTGTTTTGCAGTCGGAGGGATAGCGGGGATTGCCCCAGAGTTGCCAAAGATCAACAAGGCCTTAAGAGCCATCGATTACTGGTTATGGAAGGCCGTCAAATGGATATATCTGGCCTTAAGATTGCAACTCAAAGAGCAGAAGCGATTCAACACCGCTACAGTTAGTTACAGTCGCATCTGCCCAACCAAAGCTCAAGTCCGAAACGAGAACATGCTCCTGTTGTTAGTTTTCTTAGCGATGTTCGGAACCACGTCGCAATTCGGCCTTAACATCATTTATGATGCCGGATTCACTTGTGTCGCGGTTGGCGCCTTCATCTGGTGGCGTCGGCCCAAGATCAAATGGCAGGTGCTCGGCGGCGCCATTACTTTCACTGTAATCTATGCTGTGGTGCTTGAGGTGGTGGGACTCTTCTACCCTAATTTCTACGACCACTGGTCAATGGAGAATCTATCCGGCTGCTGGATCGGACACGCACCGTTGGAAGAATATGTGTTCGCCGCCACCTTCGGCGCCATGTGGGCGCCCCTGTATGAAGCCTGGAAAGACGAGAAGTACCTGCCGAAGCCGCGACGCAAAACTCCGCACCGCGCGGATAGTAAGCCGGAATCATCGAAATCAGATTGAGGAGATAACAATGCCAAGCCGAACCAGTCTCAAGGGCATCGCACTACTGGCCACAAAGAGAATCCTTTGTCCGTCATTGACGGTTATGATTCTCTGCGGAGTAGTCTTCGCCTCAGACAACTCTACATCAGACGCAAGAACACCCGTCGCTACGTTCTCAATCGTCGCCCGCGATTCGGCGACTGGCGAGTTGGGTGTGGCCGTGGCTTCGAGATTCTTCGCGGTCGGCAACGTCGTACCCTGGGCTAAAGCAGACATCGGCGCGGTGGCGACACAGTCTTTCGCCAACACTACTTTCGGATGGCGGGGGCTTAATCTGCTTGAGCAAGGCCTGAACCCGGCTGAAGTGCGCGACGTGCTGGTACGCAACGATGACAACCCCAATCGTCGGCAGTTCGGCATTGTCTCAGCCGACGGCAGCTCGTCCACCTACACCGGCGACAGTTGCCTGCACTGGGCGGGCGGACGATCCGGTCCCAACTATGCCGTGCAGGGCAATATCTTGACCGGCGAAGCGGTGGTCGAGGCGATGGAGAGAGCGTATCTCAAAACCGAAGGCAGTCTGGCCGACCGCATGTACGCGGCTATGTTGGCCGGTGATGCCGAGGGTGGAGATTCGCGCGGCAAACAGTCGGCGGCGATGCTTGTGGTGAAAGAGGCGACCGGCTACGGGGGGTACACCGATCGTGCGATTGACATTCGTGTGGATGACCACGCCGAACCGTTCAAGGAACTCGGCCGCATCTTGAACATCGCGCAAATGAACTATGCCTGGAACGAAGCGTGGACCTTATTCACACAGAAGAAGTTCGCCTTAGCTCTCCCCCACATGGAACGCACGGCCGAATTGGCCCCGGAGTATCCGGAGGTACTGTACGATCTGGCCGTGATCCGACTGGCGGCAGGCAACAAGGCTACGGCGATGGATGCGTTGAAGCAGGCATTAGGTTTGAATCCCAAACTGAAAGCCCAGGCGGCCAAAGACAACGACCTGGCGGGTCTGAACAACGATCCGGAATTTGAGGGTCTGGTGGAGTGAACAATGATCGGTTGCGCACAGTTAGCGAATTCAGTTTATTGTAGCCCAACCGAAAGACAACCACGCAGAGCAGGACATACTATTGTTGGACAACTTAGCCTCCGCCTTTGACAGTTTCTTCGCCACCGCCGTCGACTATGCCTGGGGGATGCCGCTGATAGTCGGTTTGGTCGGCGCTGGTATCTACTTCACAATCGCCGGACGGTTTCTTCCCTTTCGCGCCCTCAAACATGCCGTTCAGATACTGACCGGCAAGTTCGACAACCCCGATGATCCGGGTGAGATATCGCACTTTCAAGCGCTGTCGTCTGCGCTATCCGCCACTATCGGCATGGGCAATATTGCCGGCGTGGCCATTGCCGTGTCGATGGGCGGTCCCGGTGCTATCTTTTGGATGTGGGTGGCTGGGCTGGTCGGTATGTCGACCAAGTTCTTCACATGCACGCTGGCTTGTCTCTACCGCAAGAAGGATGAACGTGGCATTGAACAGGGTGGCCCGATGTACTTCATCGAAGTCGGCCTGGGCAAGTATTTCAAACCGCTGGCTGTCATGTTCGCGGTGTTCGGCATGATCGGTTGTCTGGCCATGTTCCAAACCAACCAACTTTCCGGACTGTTGTACGCCGACTGGGGAATCAGCCGGCTCGGGACCGGCATTGTATCGTGTCTGATCGTCGGCGTTGTAATCCTCGGCGGCATTGTGCGAGTCGGACAGGTGACGTCGAAGATTGTACCCGGTATGTTCGTGCTGTACATCATAGCGGCAATGTACGTGATCCTGAGCAACATCGCCGCGGTGCCCGGTATTCTGTACTCAATCGTCGACCAGGCGTTCGGTGGTGAAGCTCTGATCGGAGGCGGAACCGGCGTAGCTTTTCGCGAGGTGATCCATCAGGGGATCCGACGGGCGGCTTTCTCCAACGAAGCCGGACTCGGCACGGCGCCGATGGCCCACGGCGCAGCCAAGACCAAGGAGCCGGTGCGTGAGGGATTGATCGCTATGCTCGGGCCGTTTCTCGATACCAACATAGTGTGTACGATGACAGCATTGGTTATTCTATCCACGGGTGTTTCGGCGGCCGACGACGGCGTGGTGATGACGGTCAACGCTTTCGCCAAAGCGATGCCGAATGTGGGACGGTATGTGCTGACTTTAATAATCGTTCTGTTCTCTATATCGACGATGATCTCGTACTCGTACTACAGTTTGAAATGTTCGAGGTATCTTTTTGGCTGGAAGTTCGGCAGTTACTATATTTATGTCTACATCTTGAGTTTGATTTTGGCTGCCGTCTGGACTCAGGACATGCTGTTGAACTTTCTCGATACTTTCTTCGCCATGATGGCTATTCCGACTTTGATCGGCACGCTACTCCTTTCACCGGCTGTGCTACGTGCAACGCGGGATTATTTCAAGCGGATGAAGTTGTAGGAGTATCTGAGGCGTGACTTGAGGGGAGCGCGAAGCGCGAAGAACCGGCTTGCCGGTCATGCCGGACTTGATCCGGCATCCATCTCTACTTGTGCTGTCGTGCGACCCCGCGCGACAGCTTGGGAGTCCGCCGTTCACACCGGGATCCAAAGCGCAAGAGGGCCATTTATGGCTGATTTATCACCAAAATCGCCACCAACTCCAAGCATAATGCAGCGGTGCGCTGCTTGGCAAAAGGACTGCTCCCAATGAACTACGAATCTCACCAATCGCTATCTACATCTCGGTCAAGCATTCACCCGCATAGGTCAGCTTTGGAATCAGGCCCTATATGTACCCGCTTCGTAATCACCATCGATTCTATTATCAGAATACACGATTGTACAAACCGAAGCCATTTGCTCGCTGTCCGCGTGTCCGTCTCAAACCTGGTTTGGGCTGAAAGTTAGATCGAATGGGACCTCTGCCGTCAACGGAAGACACTTTTTTCCGCAAAACAAACCCATTTGCACGGCAACCGGCCTCGTTCACTTCTGTCATTCTGGCGAAGGCCAGAATCCAGTCTGCGATCCAGGAACTGGATTCCGGTTCAAGGCCCGGAATGACAGAAAGGAGGACGCGAAGCGCAATAAAGCTTCTTGTGGTCCCCCTTCGACTTCGCACGGGTGAGGTTGCCGGGCGCGAAGGGCAAGAGCCCATTTGTGGGTCCCCTCTTGAGAGGGGATTCAGGGGTGTGTTATTCGGTAGGCGCAAAGCAAGACCCAGGATTACCGGTGTCGGAACCGCAAGGGGTTCCGACCTACCAAGATCCAAAACCCTTACTGGCAGATGGGTGGTGGGCCGCTGAAGAACATGTAATCCACCAAGTAGATCAAATCCGAAATGCTGGCCGTACCGTCGCCGTCCAGATCGCCCGGCGCAACCGTACAACAACCACACGGCTGCGATGGCGGCAGCAGGTTCAGATGTACCGTTAACCGGCCATCTGTCAAGACCAGATAGTGACCCACAACCAAGTCAAGGTTGCCGTCACCGTCCAGGTCGCCGGCGGTGATCGCATTGGGGCTCATGGTGCCGGTTTCGTAAGTATCGGCTGTCGAAAACGTGCCATCTTCGTTGTTCCACAGGATGGACACATCGGTAGCATGGAAATTGGCCGTCATCAGATCGTTGTAGCCATCGCGATTCAGATCGCCGACAAACAGAGCCTGAGGACTATCCCCCACCGGATACAGGACTGCCGCCGCGAAAGTGCCGTCGCCGTTGTTCAGCAAGAGGGACACTTCGTCCGAAGCCGCGATCGACATGGCCAAATCGCGATCACCGTCGGCATCCAGGTCGGCTATCCTCATATCACGTGGATCACCTAAGGCTGCATAGGCAAGTGGCGCTGAGAAGCTCGCATCACCGTTGTTGAGCAAGACATAGACGTCGCCTGTTGTGCTGTTGGCCACGGCCAGGTCCAGGTCCAGGTCGCCGTCAAGGTCACCGGCAACCACATCCTCGGCGCCGTCAACCTCGCCGGGTCCGGCCGAGAAATCTACTGCCGTCTGAAAAGTCCCATCACCGTTGTTCTTCAAGACCGACACCGTGTTGAAAGTGAAACTGGTCGTCACAATGTCTTTGTCGAGGTCACCGTCGAGATCAGCCGCAAAGATCCCACGCGCCCCGTTATCCACGTCGTAGTGGACCGGAGTCTCAAAAGTGGCATCACCGTGGTTGATCAAGACCGCCACAGTGGACGGGTCATACATTCTCGAAATGGCCAGATCAATGTCTCCATCATCATCGAGATCAGCCGCACAAATATCCGTGGAGCCTGATATCAAGAAACCCAGATAGTAGTGTTGCCTGTAGGCGAAGGCGCCGTCTCCGTCGTTCAACAAGACTGTGAAATAATTCGATGTGAAATCGGCTGTTGCCAGGTCTCTGTCACCGTCTCCGTCAAGGTCAACGGCGACAACTTCGGTCATGCCTGCGCCCCCAAAGTACTGAACCGGAGCGTCGAAGATGGGGTACAAGGCGTGGGCCGACCCTCCGCATAGAACCAATCCCACCGCTGTTACTACGAACATGTGCTTCACCATGCGATCCTCCTTTGAATGAACACAGCTTTCAATCCTGTTTAGACCCTGTTAGTCGCCCAACCGCGATAGTCCTCGCAGTAATCCTCTCCGGCCACATCGCGATATTAGAGCTCGCTGACCCATTAAATCTATGATCTCCTCATAGGATATCCAAATGGTATACGTACAGCAAGCCAACTTTGTGGGTAAATCAGGCTCCGTTTGTGTTTGACCGGCCCGCGGTGTGAAGGACCCTGTGGAGACGTCGAAGAACATCGGTGTGCTTCCGAGCGGCGTGTAATTGTCTGCTCTTTGCAGTATCCCGACATAAAGCTAAAGAAGCAGTTCCCAGAAACCGATATCATCCACATACGCAACGTGGAGTCACTCTATATACGTTTGGTTTGATCGCCGACAAGATTCACTGCTGTGAGGTGCTCTTATGAACTTTCGTACAACAGCAATCAGATGGCTGCCCCTGCTTTTGATCCTGCCGATATTGGCAGGTTGCTCCGGCAGCAACCCAAACCCGATTTCTGCCTTTGAACCCGAAGTGGTGAATGAGGCCGACGCCTTTCAGTTTCAGATCACCGACGCCGACAACGTCAGTGCTACCTTGACCTACGAGTGGTCGAATACCGGAGCGCAGGCCACTATCGATCATTCAACCGTTACCGCCGAGGGGATGGCATCAGTGGTACTTCTTGATGCCGATGACATGCAGGTATACTCAAACGGTTTGGTGGCCAGCGCCAACGAACAAAGCAGCGTCGGCGTTGCAGGTAACTGGGCTGTAAGAGTGTCGCTGGTCAACTTCAGCGGTACAGTCAACTTCCGGGTCGAGAAGCTGTAGTCGCCGGAGGCGCCAAGTGAACTCGTGCGTGGAACACACCCTCGCGCGCCATGGTGTCAAGGGCAGACCACCGGACCCGTTTATGGGAGGGCGTTTGCCGAACCCAAGTGCCATGACCGCTAGGGTCCTGACCTACCCTTGTACTGAGAACCCAATCTACGCCTCAAGATACTCGCACGAGTAGGTCTTATCGCCGAACTTAACCTTGTTCAAGTCACGCTCCGTCTTAAGGCGACCGTTACCGATCAGATCATAGTGATCATTTTTGGTTCGGAAGTTTTTGTGGCGATACAGCCTGAGCTTCCAACCCTTTGGAATCTGATAGCGCACCGAGGACAGGTTTTTCCCAAACGACAAACCCTGAACGGCCAGTTTGCTGAAATCTGCAATCTTAGCATCCGACCGCCCGACCAGACCCAGTCGCCGTCCTTTGTATGTATCGTGGTAGAACATGTCGACCCAGGCATCATCGAGCGAGTCGATAACATCAGGGGTGAAGGTTTTTGGATCGGGGCGATACTCGGCGAAGGCGATTCGATTGCGATAGCGCCAATGGAAGCATGAATAAATGAAAAGCGATCCGCTGGGATGAAGATAGACCCCGGCTCCGGCGGCCATGTTGGATTGGTAATGACTGTAACGTTTTTTTGTCTTACGGATGAGCTTATTTATAAACTGCCGGGTATGAACCTCGTTCACCGTATCAAAAGAACAGTTGTCCGGCCTGATACGGTTGAGATTCCCTGGACGCAGTTTTACTTCGTACAGGTGGGCCATGTCTTTTCCGAACGTTCCCGGCAGAATTCTGGTGTTCCGGGTCGCGGCAAGATAGAGCTTGCCACCGCTTTCTTGTATGAAGTTCATGTTCTGCCAGTCGTCAAACTTATCGTGTGTGCAAAACGAATCAACGAGCTTGAATCCTTCCGACCAGCCGGCTACTTTGGACAGATATAAATCTATGTATCTCCTGTTATCATCGTTGTGCAAGCCCAGCACGGCAGCCAGCTTGTAGCCGCCGGGAAGAGTGGTCAAGGCCACGGCGCCCGCTCTGGAGGTGGGTCTGTTGATTCTGACTTTTGGGCCGAATAGTTTTGGCTGTTCAGGGTTTTGTAAATTGTAGAAGATGACAGCCGATTTGCCATCGAACGACTCGGCCGGCGCCGCCAGTACATCACCACAGGTGCTCAATCCCCCTATGTGCCAGAGTTCGTCGTTGAGACCAAGTTTCTTATCGTTGGGGCAGAGAACGGTTACGATTTTGTCATCCTGCGGCGGCTTACCTTCGATTATGACGTTGGAACGCCAAGCTGAGTCGGTCGGCCGCGAGGCCATCCTGACCACGAACAGCGATCCGAGTTTACGGTGCTGATCACCCCCCGATATTACCATGTAGTTGCGGTTCGGCAAACGCGCCAAACCCTGAAGATGGTTGTGGATAATCGACGAGTATGCAGCAGAGGTGTAACGGTTGCCTGGTATCTTTCCACCGTCCCGCGCCGACAGGAAATCCGCCGTCTCATACATGGCCTTGAAAGCCGTCCTGACGTTGGCTACAATCGGCACCGAGTCATCAAGCGACTGACTCGATCTGTGCAAACTGGGCTTGTAGAATTCTCCCGGCATCTTTCTACCTCCTCGGCTGCGGACCCCCGAGGCGACTAGCCTTTACAGCGGTCCATGATTTGAGTTAAACTGAGCACATTCGTTAATTGCAAAGGACGATGTTTTATTACTGTACGACAACAGCAAAATCCAGAAGTTCGACTTCGCGCGAGAGATAGGTGCCGAACAAAGTCAAACCGTATTCCTCGGCTCGAACCACCCCTATGTTGGGACATGCCCATATCTTGCCCACCGTGCCAAAGACAGGGATGTGGGCACGATAGAGGTTGCACACAAAGGTCCCGGCTTCAACGGTGATCACTTCACTGATCGACTCAACGGTGACGGTAACGGCATAGATCGGGTAGCTCTCCCCCGCCGAGGCCGGGTACTTCATCATCAGCGCCTGGGGTTGGCCGGTTGAATCGGTCCACATCCACGCCCCGTCTTCTTTGTTGGTCCACAGCGCAGTGTCGGTCACGCCGGTATCACTGGCCATGAAGTGCCATACCCAATCATCAATTGTCGTATCCCGGATGACTGTAGCTGTTGCTTCATACTCGGCGGTAGTCTGGCCGGACTCGTTGTACTCGATCACACTTGTGGTCCAGTAGTTGCCCACAGTAAGAGGCAGGATGATGTCCTCAAGGCCGCCCTGAACGCAGAACTCCGGCGGTGGCCCGCCGCTAAACATGTAATCTACGAGATAGACCAGGTCGGCGATATCGATAGCCCCATCCCAGTTCACGTCGGCTTCTGCAAAACAGGCCGGTGGCAGTCCGCCGGTGAACATGTAATCGACCAGATAGACCAGATCAGCAATATCGGGATCGTCAGTTGGGCTCCAGTCGATGTTGCCGCGCATCCCATGGCAACAGCGTTCGGCGTGTAGAGAACCAACGGCGCACAACAACAGCATTAAGCCGAGTGTGATAATGGCAGCACTTCTTTTCACATTATCCTCCGTCATGGTTTTGATGACGGTGAAGGCTCTGAAACACTTGAGACACTAATAATGTACACCCGTCGCTAAGCCTATCAAAGGGATTCTTGCCCGTTTTTCGCTTGACAAACGTGCACCAGATGACCTATGTTATGACAGTTGCAACATTGCAAGGTTTCGGGACCGGTCAAGGTGCTCATGACCAGTGACCTGCCAGACTTACCAGACATCCGGAATCAGGTTTCTTGGACGGATTCAACTACACCGCCCACCTAAACTCGTGTCAAGCTGAGGGCTGGTCGTTGCTTTCTTGATAGAAATTGTGATCCATGTCATGATTCCTGGCAGGCACTCAATGGGCACGGTTTCGAACCGTTCTCGAAGTTCACGGGGGCAGTTGGTTCGCCACTATCTCTTCTTGAAGCAATCCGTTCGGCATCCCGTGGTGCTCTGCTTGAGCCGGCCCAGGCAAGCCGTCCCGGTTGGAAGCGATCAGCCGAAAACCAACAGAAAACCGAGTCATCACACAAGCGGAGGCCCGGCGCGGCCACTAAAACCAATCAATGGCACAAACTTTTTCTATTTGACTCAAACCGATCTCGCGCCCCTGTCGACGCTCGTTAAGTACTTGCAAGTCATGGGGTAGCGAAACCAAACTCAAGTGCCAATCGAAACTATGAGTGAATATCCGGCGTATTGGATAGTAGAATAGTTGGTCCCAGAGCTTGACAGAATCAGCTATGTGCGCTAAAATATAGGTGACAATAAGTCCGCAACCGGGCGTCAGGCGCCTTAAGCGGCGCCTGCTCACAGCTTATGCCGTAATAACTCTAGGGGAGGGTTAGGACTACGGTCAACCGGACGAAGAGGTGACGCGGCCTATACGAACGGATTCGAGGCCACTGACTGTTGCGGACTGCAAATAAAGGAGGCTTGCCTTGAGTGAGTTATACAAATACGATCCGTCGAACGAGAATAAGAACTTCCGTATCCCCGGCCTGCAACACAAGTATCGCGAGACGGTACTGCTTTTTGTCGCTGAAGACTGCCACTCGATCTGCGACTGGTGTTTTCGCAAGCGGCTGTTTGAGGGCGAGGCGCTCGAAAACGATGTCGCAGTCGATCCCAAACAGGCGCTTGAGTACCTTCGCAAACAGACTGAGGTACGCAGTGTACTGATGAGTGGCGGCGATGCCCTTCTGGCCAAACCTCAATTGCTGGACGAATTGCTGGCCGGCATGGCTGGAATGACACATCTGCACGACGTGCGCATAGGGTCGCGAGCCATTGTGCACGATCCTGTGCGCTACCGCCGGAGCCTTCCGCGATTCGACGGCAAGAAAGTATACGTTGTGGCGCATGTGGTCAGACCGGAGGAGATTCGCAAAGAGCTGGCCGATGTCGTAAAGGACTTCCCTGATTATACTTTCTACGTTCAGACTCCCCTGCTCAAAGACATCAATGACGACCCGCACTTGTTGGCCGATATCTGGTATGCCGCCGCCAAAGCCGGTATGCAGCCGTACTATGTTTTTCAGTGTCGCCCTACCCGAGGCAACCAGCGTTACTCGCTGTCGTTGCGCGAGGGTCACGAAGTATTCTCCGGCGCTCAGTCGCTATGCACCGGCGTGGTCAAGCCATGTCGCTATGTCATGTCGACCGGTTCCGGAAAGTGGGAAATCATCGGGCTCGACTATGACGAGGTTCTCCTGCGCTGCCACCAGGGGATCAACCCGCTGATGGTCGGAATGATTCGCCGGGCCGATCCCGACGATGTCTGGTGGGATCTGCCGGCAGGCGACCCCTTCCATCATAATAACTCGCGCCATCGACATTTCGCATCCGGCGAATAAGACGATCACAATCGAACCGGCCAACTGAACCCGACATTATATCACGACGGTAGAAACTGTTGAATAAGCCACTGCACCAACAGGTGACGTGCGTTACGGTGTGGGTGCTGTCATCTGACACGCCTGACAGCCACTGGGTTGGATGGCCGGTGTCGGGCGAGGTCGCCCAACACCACTTGAATCGTGTGTCGAATCACCCCCCCCCTCGCAAATAATAAACGTACAAAAAAAACGATGACAAACGTTTGCAGTTTTCGTAGATTTGCTCGCGATCAAAAGGCTAAACGGCCTATTGACAAGACAGGAAACGACTTATTTGGTGATATGGAGGTTGTGATAATGAAGAAAACAGCGCCCGCGGTTATTCTGGCGTTGGTCATGGCAACACTTGCCGTCATCGGCATGAGTTGTTCCCGTGATGCCGCCCCGGTCCAATCGGAATTTGCGGCCGAACAAGGTGTCTGGGGCTGGCTACACTCGTCAGGTGGCCTGAATAATGAAGAATTGGACGTTGATTCGGTGTCGTTCCTTCGCGTTCTGTATTTCACCGATCTTGAAGTGGTAGAATTCTACGAAGTCCAGAAGGGTGCGAATTTTATCGAGCCGGACTACACTTCCGGATACAGCATAGACTGGGAGAACGTTGGCTCCGAGCGCGTGAAGGTGCTGCGCTACGACAATGATATCCACGTGCCGCAAATAATCGAGTTTCCGGGGCGGGATTCGCTTGTGCTGACTGATCTGAAAGTGAACGGCTATACCCACATTTACTTTCGGTTATGATCGGCGCCCGGGCATTGGAACAACCGATGAGAGGTTTGAAATTCTTCGTAAAGGAGTAGTCCGAAGAGGAAAACGATATGACCAAAGTTAGACTGATAAGCTTTTTGGCGATAGTAATGCTGGTGTTAAGCTGTGCCTTCTTGTCCTGCTCGCGCGGGACGCCACCGGCCGGTGTAGATGTAGACCTGGGCGAAGTAGGCGCCTGGACCTGGGTTATGTCTCATGGCGGGATTGCAGGCATTACGATTTATGCCGACAGCGTGGATTTCACTCGCCAACTGGTTTTTGACAGTGACAGCAACTATGTGTACACTCGCGATGGTGAGATCGAATCGGCCGGGATGTACATTCGATCGTTTGAAACCCTTCCCGGCGGTACCGGGCCGGTTTGGGTGGTGAGATACAGCGATAACATGCTTCCGGCGGATGTCATTGGACGGCTGGACGCCGACACGCTGGTTCTTTCACAAACTGCTGCCGACGGTTTCACCAGCACCTACGCTCGGTAGATCGATAGCTGCCAAAGCGGTCCAAGTTGAATTAAAGAAACGACCTTCTCCGGTTGCGGAGACGGTCGTTTTCTTTGCCAAATCTATCGAATAGCCCGGAGCAATCTCAGCACAGTGGTCCCGGCCCGAGGTTGAACATCCAATCGACCAGGTAAACGAGGTCGGCGATATTGATTCCGTTGTCGCCGTCAACATTGGCTGCATTGACATTGGGTGGAGGCGGCCCGCCTGAGAACATATAGTCGACCAGATAGACCAGGTCGGCGATATCCCCCACCGTGCCGTTGCCGTCGATATCGCCGCACAGACCACTCTGCCATATCCCCGTCTGCACGCGCGGTTGATAGATCGCATAGCCGGCATCCAGGTCCAGTTCGCGACCACCCAAAGTGACAGTGTCCAGCACGTTTGCGCCCGACCCGGCGCCCACACTGAAGTGCAGGTTTATTATCGGACCATAACCCGGCGCCAAAGGTGGATTCCCCACGTTGCGCCCGGCCTTAAATTGAAAGGCGATCTTCTTGGATGACGGCGCATATTGAACCAACTCGACATAATCGAAGTAATTGGTACGACAGTCGGTGGTGTCCCACGAGTCATAAGTCAGACTAACGTCACCATCGTATCGGATTGGAAGTTGCAGCTCATCCATCGGGTGGGCGTTGCGCAGGTAGACCGGCACGGTCATGGTTCCGCCCGGCGGCATGAATCCATCGGAGATGAAAATGGTGTCGGCCAGGGTCACGATCATCTTGCGGCTGGTATGATTGTGCGAACCATCCGGCAACATGGTACGCAGCCGGACGTCGTGCGCTTGGCCACCGTAGTAGGTGTGCAATGGGTCTTTCAGTGTCGAACTATCGCCGTCCCCGAAATGGTAGAGCCATTCGGTGGCGCCTATCGAACTGTCGGTGAACTGTACGGTGAAGGGCGCCCATCCGATGGTCGTGTCGGCATAGAAGTCTACCAGCGGACGGCTGGTGTTGCCGAAGACCATGTTGTAGGTGTCCCAGTGCGAGATAGCCAAATCGTTTTTGAAAGAGTACTTGTAGTAGACGTGCGCATAGCTTGTGAGGGCCGAGGCCATAGAGACCCATCCGGAGACCAGATCGTAACAGTAGTCCTCGGGCGATAAAGGCACACCATCGACCACCACAGAATCAAGGCTGTACAGCGGCTGACGTTGGGTGTACAGAAGTTTCCGCCCGGCGGTGTAGAAGGTGTCGACTATCTCTTCCACGCCGTCACCGTCGACATCCACCCAAGCCATTTCTTCGACCACGGTCGATGGATCGGCCCGCCACACCGGCGTGGTGGTAAATGTCGAGCCTGTGTTTTCATATATCCGAGCCGGATCGAACCATCGTCCGGCGGCCAGATCGTTGTCACCGTCGTTGTCATAATCGTAAAGCGAGACGCCCGATCCATAACCGGCTGTGGCCGACTCCCAGCCGGGATTGACGTTCAGGTTACCGACGCCGTCATTGAAATAAACCCGGAAGTACCCCCCGGTTCCAAGCTGATTGTTGAAGGCCACGACCAAATCCAGCCAGCCATTGCCGTCGACGTCGCCGAAGATCAAAGTATTGGCCGGTTGGGCCTGAAAAGACTGCCAACCGGGAACGGTCGACATGGTGCCGGCATTGTTGAAAAAAACGGCCACTCCTATGTTGTCGTAGGCGAAAGCCAGGTCCAGGTCACCATCGTTGTCGACATCCCCCCAGGTGACATCCATGGTTGCATCCACGATGGCCGTCTGCCAGCTCGGCATGGTTTCAAGCGAGCCGTCCACGTTGAAGTAGATTCGTTCCGGCGTATACACGCTGGTGTAAGCGTCACCGGTTGCAAAAGCCAGGTCCAGGTCGCCGTCACCATCGGGGTCGCCCATGGCGCAGGAAAAGGTATAGATGGAATCGGCATTGTACCAGTCAGGCGATGGGTTCGGCAGGCCGTCGGTGTTCATATAAAGGTTGGAATAGTTGGCCGTGGAGAATCCACCGGAGCCGAGATAGTTGGCTACGGCAAAGTCGACGTATCCATCATCGTCGATATCGCCGACGGCACAGTGACCGGAATACTCGGCGTTTGACGAATACCAACTGGCGCTGGTGGGAAGGGTGCCGTAGTTCGACAGGTAGATCGAGTTTTGGGCCAACACTATATCGTTACCGTTGCCGAAAAATGCGTCGATATAACCATCGTTGTTGCAATCCTCCCAGATCATGCCGGTTCCGTAGACGTTGAACTCGCCGGACTGCCAGAAGGGGCTGGTATCTATCGGGGGAGTGGCCCACACGCCGGCCGCCAGAATGCACGTGAACAACATTAAAGTATGCTTAACCTTCATGGAATCGATACCTCCGAATGAATGTAGCCGACACGATCGTGGTAAATCGTGGTCGGGATTGGTTGGTTCCGGCCATCACGAAGACGGGGCGGGGCACGTTCAAATATAACGACCACGACGGATTTTGCAAGGCCAATTCGGGATCAAGGCGTTCAGCATCTTCGTAGGTCAGTCCGCCGCGGCGGATTGTGGTCCTGACATTTCTAACGTAGATACTGCAGGGGGTGGGGACCTGCGGGCGCCGTCACGCGGGGTCGCATGACGGCACGGTACCCCACCCAGAGGCTTTGCGGCGGGTGGGTTTGGTGGGCGGCAGACGCTCTCACATAAACGGGTCTGTCGGTCTGCCCCTGCCCCGTGGCGCACGAGCACGTACACCACGGTAGGCCACCCAGAGGCGTTGCGCCGGGTGGGTTTATGTGCAACGACGCAGGCAAGCCGCTAATCGCAGGTGACGGGCGCACCACCGTTGAACATGAAGTCGACCAGCGCCACCAGATCGGCAATTGTGATCTGGTCGTCGGCATCGAAATCGGCGGCGGCCATAATGTCCGGCGGCGGGCCGCCGTTGAACATGAAATCGACGAGATATACCAAGTCGGAAATGTTGGGTCCTTCACCGTCGTTGTCGATGTCGGCACAAACAAACGACAGGAAAATCTCAAAAGCCAGCACACTTTCATCGACACTGCCGACATCGTCGGTGACTTGCGCCGTGAACGTGATAATCTGCTCCAACGCAACCGTCCCGCTAAGCAAGCCGCTCTCTGACAAAGTCAACCCGGTGCCCACTAGATCACCGTTCTTATCGGTCCAGTGAGCCGCGCCGGTGCCACCGGATGATTCAAGTTGCTCGGTGTATGAAGCGTCAACGGCACCGTCGGGTAACGAAGTCGTGGTCACAGCGATCGGGACATTGATTGTGAAGGCGAAGGGCTGAGTGGCGCTACCGCCTCCCTCATCGGTAACCAGGGCCGTGAAACTGATCGGCCCGACGGCCAAAGGCACGCCTGACACCTGGCCGGTCGATGACAATGTCAGTCCGGTCCCGGTCAGTTCTGAAGCCTGGTCGCTGAAAGTTTTGGCGCCGGTTCCGCCACTGGTGAATATCTGCTCCGAAAATGCGATGCCCTGTGTCCAATCGGGCAGCACTATGGTTGTAAACTGCAGTTCCGGGTTGATGGTGATGCTGAATTGTCGTTCGTCGGTACCGGCGACGTCGTCGGTGACCAGTGCCCAAAAGGTGATGCCCCCGACGCTGGTAGGCGTACCCGACAACAGACCATCGGTCGACAAGGTCAGCCCGGTCCCCACCAGGTCGCCATCTCGATCGACCCAGGTATAGGGAGAGCTGCCACCGGCAGCATCAAGTTGTTGTGAATAAGCAGCGTTAACAGTCCAGTCGGGTAGACCGGCGGTAACGATGCCGACAGCGGCAGCGATATCGAAACTGAAAAACTTCTCCGCATCACCGCCACCTTCGTCTGTAACTCGCGCCGTGAAACTGACCTCACCGGCCACAAAGGGGATGCCCATAAGCAGACCGGTCGGTGTAAGTGTGAGGCCGCTCCCGGTCAGATCATTGTTCTTGTCGCTCCAGGTCTGGTTGCCGGTGCCGCCGGTGGAGGCTATCTGGAGTGAGTACTCGGCCCCCTGCACCCCATCGGGCAAAGTACCGGTGGAGATCACAAGCTCCGGGTTTATGGTCATGCTCAGCACCTGTTCACCGTTGGCACCCACCTGATCGGTGGCCACGGCCGTGAACGAAACAGCGCCGGCCGTCGGCGTACCGGAAACCACACCACCGGTCGAGAGCGAGAGGCCGGTGCCGATTAGATCATCGAATTTGTCACTCCAGAGTAGAGTGCCGGTGCCGCCTGTACCCGTGAGCGTTTGCGAGTACGATGCGCCCGCTGTCTGATCCGGCAGACTGGTGGTCGTGACCTGCACCGGTGGATTGATAGTGAAGGTCAACAACTGTTCATCGGTGTAGCCACTGTCGTCCAGCACCATGGCCGTGAAGAAGTGACCGCCGCTGGAAAGTGGCGTGCCAGAAACCAATCCGCCGGCGGACAGACTGAGACCGGTTCCGACCAGATCGCCGTCTTTATCGCTCCAGACATAAGGCGCTGCCCCGCCCGACACCTGTAGTTGCTCCGAGTACGGTCTGCCCTCGGTCCAGTCGGGGATATCCTCCTCGACAATTTGCGGGCGGTTCTGCTCACATTCGTATACTATGACCGTTACGTCATCAATGGCCGCCTCAATCACCGAGCCGGCGTTGAGATCGCTAACTTCGAAGCGCACTTTGACCTGACTGGTCGGTGTGACGAAGTTGGAGACGACAAAGCTGTTTTCGTACCAACTGCCGCCTGCTTCGTTGACCGGTCCCACCGTCTCCACCAATACCCAGTTAGCGCCGTCATCGTCGGAGACCCGGACATACATCTCATCGTTGTTGGGATCAGCGCCGTTGTTGTTGGAATACCAGCGAGCGTAGTGAATCTTGGCATCACCCACCGACAGATCGATAGTCGGTGAGGTCAAAATCGTAGTACCGTCGTCGACATCGGAGTTGCCGTCGACATTGTCGGTCAGGTAGCATTGTCCGGAGCCATCGAAGTCATCGGGAGGATCGCCGCGATCGCCGCCGCCCACCGGATCGCCGCGGTTCCATTGGCCGTCTCCGGCGTCGCCGCTTACGGTCCAGCCCTGGTTGGTTTCAAAATCGTCGGCGAACACAGTGATAACATTGGTGGCCGGGTCGGCGCGGTAGGGTGCGGAAGGGTCGGGATCGTAAAAGTAGGCCGAGGCTGCTTCCCGAGCACGGACATAGAATTCGAGGACGCTGCCGCAGTCAATGGCCGGAAGGGTCGCTTCGTAATGATTGTCGGCCAGCGAAGTCATCGGATCATCCAGCCAACCGCTGCCATTGATACGATAAAAGAGTCTGCCGCTACCTGCCACCGGGACGCCGCCCAATTGGCCACTGACCACCACTTCAAAAGTCGTCTCGGCGCCGGGCGTGAGTATCTCCGGAACACCCAGGGGGTAGGAGAAAACCAGCGACGGACCGGGCGTCGATACACCGACGGCATTCCAGGCGTTGGCCACTTGCACTGTCCATGCGCCGGTGGGGTCAAGGTCGTTGGCCGCCGAGATAGTACCCAGGGCTGCCTCGTGATAATCTGTATTCACTCCCCAATAAAACTCGTTGGCCCGCCAGGCAATCAGAATGGCATTCTGATGACCGATGCCGGTGATCGTAACACTATGGTGCGTGCCACCGTCGGACAACAGGGAGAACCACTTGTTACCGACGCCACTGTTGGTGTGGACACCGCAGTAATCGTTGAAGGGGGATGGAGAACAACCGTCGACATCGACCCAATAGGGATCGGAGGTGCCGTAGAAATCCGGATCGCCGTTGTTGTGCGGGTTCTCCATATCGCGAAAACCGCTGCCGCTGGTAGTGCCGTTCTCCCCCATCAGCCAGTCGGGCGTATCCATAGAATCATGCGCAAACTCAAAGGCGGCGCCCAGCATGTCGGAAAACGACTCGTTAAGCGCCCCGGACTCAAGTTGATAGACTAAATTGGAACCGTAGTCGGTCACGGCATGGCCCCACTCGTGTGCAATGACATCGGGGCAACCGGCCAGCGAACGCCAACCGGTCGACCAACTCCAGACAACGATCTGGCTGCCGTTCCAGTAGGCATTGTTATCACCTTCGGCCGAGTAGTTGACACTGGTGAGCATGGTGGAACCACTGCCGTCAAAACTGTTACGACCGAAATGACCCAGCATATAATCATACATCAACATCGAATAGACATGTCCATCCACGGCCGGCGCTTGCGAGGATAGGTCCCAGGTGTTGTCGGCGTCGGTGGCAATTGAGCCCGGCAGCGAACCGCCGGCGATGTTGGTCTGAATGTAACTGCCTGAGGGCATTTGTCCATCGTGGCCGTGCGGGTTATTGGCGGTTTGTCGGGTGTAGTCGCGCATCTGATATTGAGAACCGTTCCAATCGGTATCAATGTGGTAACGCCACTGACCCATGACCCCGATACCCGTTCCGACGTCGTTGGCATCCATGATTCGGTTGGCATTGAAAACGATCTCACCGGAGTGGGCGTCGACAAGATACTCCCAGCGACCCATCGGACTGTCCGACCACAGAAAGGTCCGCCAGCAAAGATAGTCGAAGCCCTCCCAACGGAACACCACCAACTCAGGATCATCCGGTCGAGCTGTTCCGAAAATGGTCGCAAGGTGTTCGAGCGCCCGCTGGACGGCTGCCTCGGAGGTCAAAACCGGAGCTACGTCCACGTCGAGGTCAGCCACATAGTAACCATTGACCGTTCGCAACTCTCCGTCGCTTGAGAAGTGCGATCGCAACTGTGCACCAACCACTCTGACACCCTGGTGATATTGATCGAAAAGCAGGTGCGTCATGCCCAGTTGATCCTGCTGGGTCCGGCTGATTTGCAACTCCTGGCTTGGTTGCATCATGCGCCAGGCGCCTTTGTTGGCCTCAAAAAACGAAATGGTCGCCGCCTCTTCTTGCCCGCGCGGTACCGCCCGCATGAGGTCTCCTTCGACATAGCGGGTGACACCTTCGTCGGTAGCGCGATATGTTGTCACATCAGGATGGTTCTGAAGCAGATTGGGACCAAACGCAGATTCTTCGGAATTCGCAGCCAAGGCGGAACCCACCATAGCCAGTGTCAATGAGAGTGCTGTCGCAAGACGTTTCATTACTCCTCCGATAGAGACTTTCACGATGTTAATCGTCCAAAAAGTGGTAACTCATGAGGGCTGTTAGCATGTACCTGTGTTAACTTATTGTAAAATAGGCGATTGTTTCCACCTGTCAATACAAAAACCGGAACAGGACCGGTCTGACCCGGTATACGAAGAGTACTCATGGGTGCGCCAGAGAGACCCTGCCGACTAACTGTCACTCAAGTTTTTTGTCTTGATGTCGAAGCAGGTAACGACTATGCTCAGACGAGTGCACCGTGCCTTGCCTGTGGATATGGAAGGTATCTTGACCAACGGCTTCGGACCACCAGATATCCCCAGGGCGATTTGTAAACTAAGGAGTGAAGAAAATGTATCTCAGCAACGCCTTCAAACTGATCAGAAACGTGGGAATAGTTGTACTCTTTGTCTGGGTGGCCGATGCCACCGCCGATGTACGCATCAGACAGTTGTTCCAAACCGACGCTGTTGAGATAATGGGACAGGTCATGCCTGCCACACACGATACCAATACCATCTGGCTGTCCGAGAACAATGCGCGCCTTGATGCCGGCGACACTGCCGCCATGATCCTGCTGGGTGACGTGGGCAAGTTGGTGCAACTGGACCATACCAACAAACAGTACTCCGAGATCGTGCTGGGTGAAATCGCCGAGTCGACAGACCCTCAGATGAAGCAAATGTTGAGCATGCTGACCATGACAGTTGTAGTATCACCCACTGGAGACAAACAGAAGATCGGCGAATGGAATTGTCACAAGTACATCATTGAAAAGAAAATGGGCATGATGCAGTCGAGCACCGAGGTGTGGGCTACCGGGGATATCGAAATCAACACCGAGGTTTATCACAAGATTCTCAATAGTCTGATGGCCTATATGCCCGACTACGAAAACGCCATCAAGCAGTTCGGCAAGATCAAGGGGTTGACCGTCAAAGAAACAACCACAACCGAAGTAATGGGTCAAACGATGCGTTCATCATCGGAGTTAGTCGACGTCGAGAAAGAGGATGCACCCAAAGACGCCTTCACTATTCCGGAGGGATACACGCAAGTGGCCATGCCGATGCCGGGGGGACATTAGTACTAAGTTAGTGTAGACGGCTGCTACCCGGTCTGCCATTCCGGGCTTTGACCCGGAATCCATCTTCGATTCACGTGGTTCTTGTGAGCGGCAGACATCCACTTAACACCCCCAAACCGGGTTTGAGGGTGCCACCCAGTTTCGGAGGGGGTGACAAATCCCTTTTTCGCGCTGCGCGCCCTTCCATCCTCACCCGGAGCGGAGTCGAAGGGTGAATCTGCCTAGAAGTTCATGCTTCGACTTCGCTCAGCATGAGGTCGAACTTTCAGCGTCGGGCGGGGTCGCCCAAGGCCACTTTCAGGAGTAGGGCAGCATCCCAGCGATGCTGCCATGCACGAAGTGCGAGAGACCCATTCATGGGCTAACCAGTCTCCTTGATCTCCCGAGTTTCGGCAATCACCGCCGCACCGACCGAGTCGCCCCAGACATTCACCGTGGTGCGACAACGGTCTAGGAACCAGTCAATCGCCCAAATCAAACCGATCCCCTCAAGCGGCAGCCCCACCGCTGCCAGCACGAACACCATTGTAACCGTCCCGGCGTGGGGGATTCCGGCCGCACCGACCGAGGCAAGCGTAGCGGTCAGGAAAATCACCATCTGTTGACCGACAGAAAGATCGATACCGTATATCTGCGCAATGAACATAGCGGCCACCGCTTCGTAGAGTGCGGTGCCGTCCATATTGATGGTGGCGCCGAGCGGTAACACGAACGAAGCCGCACGGCCGTCGACTTTGTTTTTCTCCTCGACCGATTCCATCGTGATCGGTAAGGTGGCCGACGACGAGGCAGTGGTGAAGGCAGTGGTCAAGGCCTGACCCATGTTAAGAAAGTATGCGAACGGTCTGCGTCGACCAAAAAACCACAATAGAGCGGGCAGGACAACAACAGCGTGGATGGCCAATCCGACGATCACGGTCAGGACATACCAGCCCAGACCTGAGGCCAGTTGGTCGAGTGTCTCACGGTTGGAAGCCACGATACCGCCGATCAAGGCCATGACGCCGATGGGTGCGAAGTAGATTATCAGGGTGACCATTTTCATGATTGCGGTGTTGAGACCTTCGAAAAACCTGATTACCACCTTGCCCTTCTCACCGATACTGACCAACACACCGCCAAACAGTAGCGAGAAGACAATCAACGGCAGTACTTTCGTTTGCGCCGCCGCCGCGAAGATATTAGGCGGGATCAGGCCGACCAGTACATCAATCAGCGTCTTCTCCTGGCTGTCGGCAACCAAATCGGGCACGAAGGCGCCGAATGCCTCCACCCCCACGCCGGGTCGGAACAGGTTGACGAGCACAAGCCCGATAAAGACCGACACGCCGGTCGTGATGACATAATAGAGAATGGTCTTACCGGCTGTCCGGCCCAGTTTGCCGACATCACCCAGCGATGCAACACCGACGATCATCGAAGCCACAATCAGGGGCACGACGACCATTTTCAAGGCGTTGAGAAACATCGTTCCCAGAAAACTGATCGCAAGAAACCACTCCCCCACAAAATAGCCGCCGATTACTCCCAGAACCGCCCCTACGATCATGCCGATCAATACGATATTACCGGTTTTCTTGTCCATACTGTGTTTACCACCTGTTAGCGTTTGCCGACTCGCCCGAAGTATAGACTGCCTCAAGCTGGTTGACAACTTCAAAAACAACGCATGAAACGATCCGCATTGCAACTATAGGCATCCTTTTGCGCACTCAAGCGTGGATAGCGCTGCACAATATTTAGCTTGACAAAACGCCGTTCGAGTAGTTAAATTGGTTGTTGTCAAGCATTAGCAGGTCCTATAAAAAAAACAACATGGCAAAAATGCACACGGAGGAATTCTCACCAACTGTCCGCAGAGAGGAGACACACGTATGAGAGGCACCTTGTTAAAACTACTCATGGTGGCGCTGTTGTTCTCGTTCGGAACAGCAATGGCACAGGACGGAGCTTTCACGCTCGATCATGTCGACGGATTGACCGCGGGTGGTCGAATACCAACCGACAACCCGGTTCGTTTTGTCCTTCGGCTGGACAATAATACCGGCGGTACGGTCGATGGCATAGCCAACGCCTGGCAAGTATATTCCCCCGACGGCGCCTGCTGGACCACATTGACCGGTGATACTCTGGGCACTCTGGCCTGGGGAGCCGCTTTCAATTTGCTCTTTCAGATCATACCGTTTGGCGTAGATGGCTGCGGCGCTGACACCATGGCTTTCTCCGGTTCGCGCATGACCTCGGCCGGTTTGCCGACCGGCTTCAACGACACCGCCTACGCGCTGACGATAGGCCCTGTCAGCGACCTCGACAACGGAAAGACTATCTGCCTTGACTCCAGTTACTTTCCTCCTACCGGAGTTTGGAAGTGGGCCAAGAGCGGCGGCATCTCATATTTCCCCACCTGGGACGGTCCCCATTGTTGGACGGTAGATGCCTGCTGGGATGATCCCAATGACTCAGACGGCGACGGCACGGCCGACGCCTGTGACAACTGTCCGTCGACTTTCAATTCCGGGCAGGAGAATAACGATACAGACCAGTTCGGTGACGCTTGCGACAACTGTCCAACCGTCGACAACCCCACCCAGGCCGACGGCGATAGCGACACGGTCGGTGACGATTGCGACAATTGCCCCACCACGCCCAACCCCAACCAAAATGACTCCGACGGCGACGGCATTGGTGACCTCTGCGATGATTGTCCGAACGATCCGGACAACGACATCGACAACGACGGACACTGCGGCGATGTCGACAACTGTCCCACCGTTAATAACCCCGGACAGGAAGACGCCGACGGTGACAATATCGGCGACGCCTGCGATGACTGCACCGACACCGATGGTGACGGCTTCGGCGATCCCGGCTTCCCGAACAACACCTGCCAGCAGGATAACTGCCCCTCCACGCCCAACCCGGGCCAGCAGGATGCAGACTTTGACGGTATCGGCGACGCCTGTGACAACTGTCCCAACACCAACAACCCCGGCCAGGCCGACTGGGACGGCGACGGTGTGGGTGACGACTGCGACAACTGTCTCGCTCATCCCAACGCCAATCAGGCCGACGGTGACGGTGACAATGTCGGCGATGTGTGCGACAACTGTCCGGCCGATCCCAACACTAACCAGGCCGACGTCGATGGCGACAATGTCGGTGATGTTTGCGACAACTGTCCCAACGACCTGAATGGTAATCAGGCCGATAACGACAACGACGACGTCGGCAACGTCTGTGACAACTGTCCTGACGTGGCCAACACCAACCAGTCGGACGTCGACACCGACGCAGTGGGCGACTTCTGCGACAACTGTCCGACCGATCCCAATACGAACCAAAACGACGGTGACAACGATAACGTCGGCGACGTTTGCGACAACTGTCCCACCGACGCCAACACCAATCAGGCCGATGGTGACACCGATACGGTCGGTGACGTTTGCGACAACTGTCCCGTCGATCCCAACACAAACCAGGCCGACGGCGATGGTGACACGGTTGGTGACGTTTGTGACAACTGTCCGACCGATCCCAACACCAACCAGATGGATACCGACGGCGACGACGTGGGTAATCTGTGCGACAACTGTCCCACCGATCCCAATCCGACTCAGGCCGACGGTGACAACGACGGCAAGGGTGACGACTGCGACAACTGTCCTACAGTAGCCAACCCCGGTCAGCAGGATACCGATGGTGACAACATAGGTGACGACTGCGACACCTGCACCGACACCGACGGTGACGGATTCGGCGATCCCGGCTTCCCGGTCAACACCTGCCCGACCGACAACTGTCCCAACACCCCCAATCCCGGTCAGGCTGATGCCGATACCGACGGTGTGGGTGATGTTTGTGACAACTGTCCGGCCACGGCCAACCCCAGTCAGACCGACGGTGATAACGACACAGTCGGTGACGCCTGCGACAACTGTCCCACCACGCCCAACACCAATCAGGCCGACGGCGACGGTGACAACATCGGCGATCTTTGCGACCCGTGTCCTAACGATCCCAACAATGACGGCGACGGCGACGGACATTGCGCAGATGTGGACAACTGTCCCACGGTGCATAACCCGGGTCAGGAAAACGCCGATGGTGACACCTTTGGCGATGACTGCGACGACTGCACCGATACCGACGGTGACGGCGCCGGCGATCCGGGCTTCCCGGCCAACACCTGCCCCGATGATAACTGTCCGGACGATCCGAACGCCGGTCAGGAAGATGGCGACACCGACGGCGTCGGTGACATCTGTGACAACTGTCCCACCGATGCCAACCCGTCACAAGCCGATGCCGACAACGATCAGATCGGTGACGCCTGCGACAACTGTCCCAACGACATCAATCCCTTCCAGGAGGATGACGACAGCGACGGTATCGGCAACGTTTGCGACCCGTGTCCCAACGATCCGGACAACGACATCGACGGTGACGGCCATTGCGCCGATGTGGACAACTGTCCCACGGTGCACAATGTGCTTCAGGAAAATGCCGATGGTGACACTTTTGGTGATGCTTGCGACGACTGCACCGATACCGACGGTGACGGCGCCGGCGATCCGGGTTTCCCGGCCAATACCTGTGCCACCGACAACTGTCCGGATGATCCGAACCCCGGCCAGCAAGATGCCGACACTGACGGCGTAGGTGACATTTGCGACAACTGTCCCACCGATGCCAACCCGTCGCAAGCTGATGCCGACGGCGATCAGATAGGCGACGCCTGCGACAACTGTCCTGACGACATCAATCCCTTCCAGGAAGATGACGACAACGACGGTATCGGCAACGCCTGCGACGCTTGTCCCAACGATCCGGACAACGACATTGACGGCGACGGTCATTGCGCCGATGTGGACAACTGTCCCACGGTGCACAATGTGCTGCAGGAAAACGCCGACGGTGACACCTTTGGTGATGCCTGCGATGACTGCACCGACACCGATGACGACGGCGCCGGTAATCCGGGCTTCCCGGCCAATACTTGCCCCGACGATAATTGTCCCGACACGCCCAACGCGGGTCAGGAAGACAACGACACTGACGGTGTCGGCAATGCCTGTGACAACTGTCAGGAAGACGCCAATCCTTCGCAGAGTGACGGTGACAACGACACGGTCGGAGACGCCTGTGACAATTGTCCGGACGATCCGAACACGAATCAGACCGATACCGACGGCGACGATGTCGGCAACACCTGCGACAACTGCACCAACCAGCCTAATACCGATCAGGCCGATAACGACAATGATAACGTAGGCAACGTCTGCGACAACTGTCCGGATGATGCCAACACCAATCAGTCCGATAGCGACCTTGACGCCGTAGGTGACGTCTGCGACAACTGTCCGGATGATCAGAACACCAACCAGGCGGACGGTGATAGTGACACGGTCGGTGACGTCTGCGACAACTGTCCTATCGACGCCAACTCCGGTCAGGAGGACGGCGACGGTGATGATGTCGGTGACCTCTGTGACAACTGCCCCGAGGATGCCAACACTGGACAGGAGGACAACGACGGCGACATCCTGGGCAACGCCTGTGACAACTGTCCCGATGTTTCCAATGCCAACCAGGAGGATCGCGACAACGACGGTATCGGCGATGTCTGCGATGAATGCCCCGACGATCCGGACAATGACATCGACAACGACGGTCATTGCGGCGACGTGGACAACTGTCCGACCGATCACAACCCCGGCCAGGAAGATCCTGACGGTGACGATCTGGGTTCGGCCTGTGACAACTGCCCGGACGACGCAAACCCCGGTCAGGAAGACAGCGATCTCGATTCGCTGGACGGTGTCGGAGATGTCTGCGACAACTGTCCGGACGATTGGAACCCGGATCAGAGCGACATCGATGACGATGGTATCGGGGATGTATGCGACGGGTGTTGCGAAGGCATCCGCGGCAACATTGACGGCCTCATGGGTGAGCAGTTGAACGTTGCCGACCTGGTATACTTGGTCGACTATATGTTCAACGGCGGCCCGGCGCTGCCATGCTATGAGGAGGGTGACGTCAACGGTGACGGTGAGATCAATATCGCCGATCTCGTCTACGTTGTTGACTATATGTTCGGCGGCGGACCGCCTCCGGTGGATTGCCCCTGGTAATCTCACGCCGCCAACTCTGAATTGAATTGGATGACCACTCCTGTTGAGAGACAGGGGTGGTCTTTTTTTGGATAAGTGGCCACTCCACCCCGCCTGCGGGACCCTTTGACAACGTCCCGTTTGGCGCCATTGCGAGTGATCCCCGCCGCAGGCGGGGCGGTGAAGCGCGGCAATCTCATGCCTCGACTCGGCTCGGCATGACACCTGTGCAACAAACTGAGACGGCCACCGCATCCCGCGAGATTCCGGATACCTCGCCATGACGGTTCCGTGGGTATTTCAACAAACACTGGGGCGGGAGAACGGCCTAACTCCGATGTACGCACAGACGTTTTGCCTTGCCAGTGGCCGGGATTCGGCTATATTGGAGTCGTGAGTCACAATTTACACATCCTTACTCGCAGGTATTGAGTCCGTAACATCGCTGGAGGAAAAGATGAGATTCAAATCTCTGTCGTATGCATTCGCACTGATACTGCTTCTGACCGTTCAGACGTTCGCTCAGTCGATCAGCCTCGACCATGTTGATGGCTTGGCCGGTAGTTCGACTCTGGGCACCGGGCGGGCTGTCGTATTCCACATCAGGATATCCAACCCCACCGACACCAGTTTCGACGGCATCGCCAACGGCTTCCAGGTATTCTCGCCAAATGGCGCCACCTGGTCATCTGTCTATCACGATACTACCGGCACGCTTGGAAAAACGCAGTTTGACGGCGGCGTTTTCCTGCCCAAGTTCTCAGCCAACGGACAAGGCGCCGACACTGTCGGCCTGGGCGCGCTGCGCTTTTTCTCCACAGGAATGCCGGCCGGTTTCGATGATGTCGCCCTTACCATCACCATCGGACCCATCGACCCGATCCACGCCGGGAAAACAATCTGTCTTGACTCTGCCTATTATCCGCCGTCCGGCGTTTGGAAATGGGCGGCGTCGGGTGGTATCGACGTTTTCCCCGCCTGGGACGGGCCGCACTGCTTTGATATTCAAAGGGAGATCACCGGTGACAGTCTTATCGTATCGCCGCAGATTCTCGAATTCGAAACACATGTCGGGCAGAGTCTGTTGCTCTGGGATTCGATCATGGTCGCATCCAACGGCGATCCACTCAATTACTCGGTGCTGATTGATTCGGTCCCGTGGCTGGGCGCCACCCCGATGAGCGGGTCTACCCCGGGCCGCGTACTTGTATCGGTCGATCCCTATATCCTCCCGGCCGGAACTCATTATGGGATGATGACGATCCACGCGCCGCAAGTCGACAACTCACCGGTGCCAATAACGGTTGTATTGCGCGTACTGCCAACCGGACCGGCGGTGACACTGGATCATGTCGACGGACTGTTCAACCACAACAAGATACTGACCAATGAAGAGATCACGTTTTTCCTGCGCATCACGGGAGATGCGAACAGTTACAACGGTCTGGTCAATGGTTTCAGGGTTCGATCAACCACCGGCGCTCACTGGACGTCGACCAGACTTGACACTACCGGTAGTCTGGGTATGGAGCAGTTTGATCTCGGTGTGTTCTTTTCCGATTTCAGCAACAACGGCATGGGCGCCGACACCGTCGGATTTGGTGCCGTGAAGATTTTTGCCAGCGGTCTTCCGCCCGGCTTCGACGATATCGCCCTGACCCTGCAAATAGGACCGATCGATACGGTGTATGAGGACGGGGTCATCTGCATTGATTCATCCTGGTTCCCGCCTTCCGGATTGTGGGGCTGGCAAAGTAGCAGCGGCGGTGGCCTTGTCTTCCCCGCCTGGGATGGACCGCACTGTTTCATCATCGCCAACCGGCCGCCTTCCGATCTGGTGGTGGCGCCTTCACAACTTGAGTTCTTCAAAGTCCGGGGAGAGCCCGACCCACCGCCGCAGACCATGAGTATTCACTCGGCCGGACCGGTATCGGACGACTACCAGGTAGTCTCGGATGTATCGTGGCTTATCCCCCATGCGGGAAGCGGAAGCACACCTGACTCAGTGGTGGTAATGGTGGAAGCCGACGGATTGCCTATTGGTCCTTATGGTGGCAGACTGTTCTTCGAGTCACCGACCGCCCAGAACTCCCCTGTGGTCGTGCCTGTCCAGTTGATGGTACAGCCCGGTATCACACACGTAGGCTTCGATGTCGGTATCAATGCCCACACCGGCAGCGGGCTTGAGGATATCACCGCCCACTTTGGAGTTGATTCGGCTGCCCACGACGGTTTCGATCCACTGCTCGATCAGTTCAAGGCACCTGCGCCGCCGGGCGATTACGTGCGCGTCTTCTTCCCCCATCCGGAGTGGGGACAGTTTCAGGATGAGTTCGCGACCGACTTCCGCTCCCTCTTGCAGCAGGAGTGTAAGGAGTGGGAGATGGTGGTGCAGACGAACCATCCCACCGAGGTTCATCTGGACCCGATCGCCGCACACGACCCGACCAATTACACTATCTCTCTGTTCAACGAGGCAGGACAACTCTTGTCAGATGATTTCGTCCGGCATGGTTATGGATTCATGTCCGACGGTGGTGAGGACCGTTTTATTATCAGGGCTTGCGATTTCGAAGTAGCCTACCAAAACTACACCGGCGGCTGGAACCTGGTTTCATCGCCGTTGGTCGTGCGTGATGGATCGCCGGATGCAGTCTTTCTGGATGATGCGCCTTTCTATCAGTTGTACGGGTGGGACGGCGCGTATTTTTCTCCGAACGAATTTGTTGGGCACGGCCCCGCTTATTGGCTGCTTCTCCCCCAGGCTACAACGGTCGACTATGAGGGCGACCCGATCCAGCCTCACGACAGCATTGTCTGCCTTGATCTCAGGCTGGGATGGAACCTGCTCGGCAATCCGTATCGACACAACGTGGACGCCTTTGCCGCCATGGTCGACTCGGGCGGTTTCCGCTTGCCCATCATGGAGGCAGCCGCGGCCGGTTGGGTCTCCCCCGTGTTCTACGGCTATTTCGGCAACCACTACTTCATGACATCGATGCTGCATAGCGGCCATGGTCAGTGGTTCGCCGCGCTGGTCGAGGGGCTAAAGCTCTGTGTAACCAATACCGGGCCGGTAGCTATCGCGGACAACGATCATCCAGACCTACCGGCCAAGGCGGCCGGGGGCGACGGCCTGCTCACCATCCGTCTGGCCAGCGAACATTCCAGTGTCACTTTTGGCATGGCCGAGGAGGCGCAAAACGGCTTTGACGCACAGTATGATCTGCCGGCACCACCCCCGGCCTTTGTCGCCACTGAGGGAACGATGGTGTTGTTGACGGAAATGGAGCATCAGTTCGGCCGTTATATCCAGGATATCAGACAACCATCAGACCATCAGGAGTGGACGCTTCAGTTGGTCGGTTCGGCAGGTGTCAGTATAGATGTGACCGGCGTGACCGACCTGAAGTCGAGCGGTTACCATCTATCGGTTATTCAGCCAGGCAGTGAGTTTGATCTGACTGTTGAAGATGATCAGACCATCGAACTCGCTCCCGGACAGTACCAGCTTAGCCTCAGTCGAGTTCAGATTTCACCCGACCCAACCTTGCCGGAGGACTATTATCTGGGCAGCAACTACCCCAACCCCTTCAACCCGAATACCAGTCTCACGTTTGGGTTACCTACCTCAGGTCAAGTGACACTTTATGTTTACAATGTTCTCGGGCAGCGTGTGAAAACGCTGGTCGATGAATACGTAGTGGCCGGTCATCATACGGTGTCGTGGAGCGGTCGAGATGATCTGGGCCGGGCGGTTTCAAGCGGAGTCTATTTCTACCGATTGGAGAGCGCTCGATTTGGCCAGACCAGAAAGATGATGTTGGTGAAGTAACAGGTGAGGTTGTGGTGGGCACATACTTCGACTGCGCTCAGTATGACATGCACCACCTTTGGTACCCCACCCAGAGGCTTTGCGTCGGGTGGGATTCCTGGTGTACGCAAGGGGTCGGTGGAATAGTTTTGTAGGGCAGGTCTGTCTTCAGACCTGCCAACACAGCTGGGATCGCATGACGGCCCAAGAGAATATGGACTCCGGGTCAAGGCCCGGAGTGACAGCTGGTTGACATTTTCACGGGGCGCGGCGTGTGGCCGCCTCATACCTTGTTTGGGGCGAATATCAATTCATCACCAGGAGCTTACTACTCCACCAACTGCGGGTAGCGGTCGATCATGCTGCGTATCTCCGCAGCGCCAAGACCGCGTTGCTTGGCAAAACCGAACGCCTGCCGCGCCTGGGTATCAAAGCCCACCTCCAGGTAGGCTTCGGTAGCTTGCTGGAAATACAGGTAGGCGATGTCGGAACTGTTATGCAGCTTTGTCACGTACTCAATCGAACGCTCCGGCTGACCCGCTTTAAGATAGGCCGAGGCCAGCCCCACCAACCCGTTTTGATTACTGCTGTCTATGCGCAACGCTTCATGGAAGAAGTTAAATGATTGGTCTAACTTGTTGAGACGCAGGTAGACAGTGCCGATGTTGCTGGAGGTCGTGGCATTGTATGGGTTGAGTCCATCCGCTACCTCCAGGAGCACTAAGGCGCTGTCCAGAAGTCCCCGCTCGATACAACAGTTGGCCAGATTGGCGTAGGCATCATAGAACAGCGGGTTGAGGTCGATCGCCTTCTTGAAATCAGCCTCGGCCTGGTCGAATCTGCCCGCCTGCAGGCTCTGTTTGCCGCGACTATTAAGGCCGCTCTCCGGAAAATCCTGAGTGGCTAAAGCCAACTCGCGCTCTGCCGAGGCGCTGTCGCCGGTCTGCTTGTAGTAGTCTATGAGTAACCGTCGTGCGTTGCGGTTGCGAGCCTTGTCCAGCTCGAGGTAGTTTTTCAAGTGAGCGATAGCCACCCGAGGCGTCGCTTGCGAGGCCACTCGCGGCGCGAGCAGCATCAGGCCCAGAATGCAGGCCAACGACGAGGCCATAATCGGCACGACACTTTTTGATCTGGACGACAACAGCGCATAGTAGCACATGACGGCCAACGGAACACCTACGATTGAAAACAAGTCCCAGTTGCGCGGCATGCCGATGCCGGGATTGAAAACGTACACCGCGGCCAAAGTTGACAGTGTTACGATGAGCAAGAATCGGTTTTCGACGGATTCGACGAACTTTTTGCCCCATGTCAACATAATGGCTACGACGAGCACAAACAGTCCGGGAACCAGCAGAACCAAAAGGTTGAGCGTGTCGATCGCATGTTTGACCGACAGCAGGTAGTCCCCCTCTACCGTGAACTGGTCCGGTATGATCGGCAGAAATGCAAAAGTGAAAAACCGCAGGCTTATATTCAGATAATGATACAGGGCCAGGCCGAGAAACAGTGCGACCAGGCCGACGATCAGTTTCGTCTTTGGCGGCAATGCCGCCAACCGCAGCACCGGGCCGCTCCGCCTGAGCAGCAGATAAACCAGGCTTGGTAACAGCGTTAGTCCGAAGATGTGTATGAAACCTGCCGCCGCCATAACCGGCAGTGCCCACCATGCGGACAGCCGACCCCTGAGCACCAACAAACCGATAAGAGTGTACAGGGTGAGCAGGGCTATCAAGAGTGCGTAGTTTTCGACATAGCCGAAAAACATCAGAGCATAGCCGCCTGTAGTCAGCCCCAAAAAGAAGAGAATGCGGCGCGGCGTATCTTTGAAAAGCAGCATGGCCCCAATAGTCGTGACGCCCAGCATCAGGAGGCCTGCCGAGACTGAGATGATTCGATAAGTTGTCAGCGCCCGTTGTGGATTGTCGCCCTCGGTCAGGGCGAAGACGGCATCGTTGATGAGGGTGGCACCCACATCCCACGATTTCACCGAGCCCAAACCATCGGCCAGCCGCGACAACAACTGGTAGCCGTCGCCAAGGAAATGAGTCCGGCCGGGAAACAGCACATAGAGTAAACCGGACAAAAGGACCATCGGTATCGCCACATACAAAAACCCCGCCGGACTTGCCCCTGTTTCCTCTTTGCTGATTGGGCGATGAAAGTGCAGGCTGAGACGCCAGGCCACCGGTCCGGCCGCCAGGGCGAACAGTAACGGCAGGATTTGCCAAACGGTTGGAAAATGTGCATACCAATTAAAGCCCCACACCCGTTCCTCGGCTGCTGTCATACCGATAATGAACAGCCCCACCACCAGGTAGTAAACCCCGAGGCAGATTATGGGCTGGTTGTCTGATCGTTCACTGCGTTTTCGCGCCACGGTTGCGTTCCGTTGCTCTGGTTCATCTCTATCGTTTCGATAACGCGGGAAGTATAAGGCTCCATAGTAAGATTGGCAAAATCTAAATGGCTGCAAATTCCAGGGCCTGTACGGCGACTCGCCTGACAGCTGTTAGCCACGAGAGCAGGCGTCGGGCGGGGTCGCCCAACTCCACTCTCAAATCTAGCAGGATGTGAAGGTACTGATTGCGGGTCTTCCTGCCCGGCAAAAGGGGACAATCTTTCGTGTTAGCGTAAATTTTCTTGTGTAAATTGGTGGATTTTTGACAAAGAAATAGGGCATATCCACTTAACAGCTTTCCAAGGAGGATATGCCCATGCGAGAATTGGATTTCTCAGAGAAGAACCTACGCA
>Ga0224509_10000014_pt1 | contig 150755 bp, 118 predicted proteins | sample SF_Jan12_sed_USG_5_FD_170158 | JGI IMG/M metagenome (GOLD analysis project Ga0224509, IMG submission 170158) | Sediment microbial communities from San Francisco Bay, California, United States - SF_Jan12_sed_USGS_24 | ecosystem: Environmental > Aquatic > Marine > Sediment | place: USA... | reverse complement strand
CAGCCCGCGGTATGAAGTCTGGATATTTCACACCGTTCTTCAAGATTGAGTTGATTGTATTTTTTTCCCATAACAACACCTTATACAGATGTTGCACTTCGTTTGTGAAATCAGGGAATCCATCTTCTCTACTTTGTAGCACAACCCACCTCACCCAGAGCTCCCCGTCCTCACCCTGAGCGGAGTCGAAGGGTGAATGACACAGCTTGGCTGTGTCGCTTTCGGTGTCGGCTGGGAAACCGCTTTGACGGCGAACTTGACAATGGACTATTCAGGTCCCTATATTCGAGAAACTTCTTTATTCGGAGGTGAAGGATGAATCTTACTCGCAGGGTATCCAGCATAGCGTATGCAGTAGCAGCAGTTTTGGTGACAGTGGGAATTGTACTTGCCTCAGCGCAACCGTGCAGTGCCTTTGATAGAGAGCGTAACGGTTTCGTCCTCGGATTCGGAGCTGGGCCAGGTTTTGCGAAGGCCGACTATGAGGACCTTGACGATTTAGATGAGTTCGGGCTGCAAACGAACCTCGTCATCGGTCATGGGTTCTCCGAGAAATACATGGTCTACTATACGGGCCTTCAGTTCTGGGGGCCGATATTCTTTGGTCGTCGTGATGGGCTACTCCAGCGAGGCGATATCCAGCTTGTTCTAATCCCTTCGGCTGGGATTCGTTACTATCTGTCGCAGAATTCAAAATCACTGTTTTTGGGTGGCGGCGTTGGTATGTCAATCATGCGGAATTCAAACATGGGCACCTTTGGTCTCTCCGGCGGCGCAGCGTTTCATGGAGTAGCAGGTTACGAGTTTACCCAATATGTTAACGTTGAGTGCATAGGCCTATACTCTCGCGCCTCTCTCCTGGGCTCGGGGGAAAAAGAGAGCTTTTGGAATCTGTCATTGATGCTGAGCTTTCTCGCCTACTAAAGGCTAGCGGCGTTCAGTCATCAGTTGGACGACAGCTTTGAGCTTGTTGATGAATCCCTGAAGCCGCCAGGTGACGTGCGTCGCGGTGTCGGTGCTATCAGGCTACTCGCCTGACAGAGATTGGATTGGACTACAGGTGTCGGGCGAGGTCGCCCAACACCACGCGCGAAGCAGACCTTTGTCAACAATCCCAGTGTTGTGGGATCACTTGTCCAAACCACTGCGGTTTCGATCTACGAAAGCGGCAGCTCATGCACCCTACCGTTCCAGCCCGCATCGGTTCGTTCCGCGACGACCAGGTACTCACCCGACTCAGGAGCCGCCACTACTAAGTGTCCGGTTTCATCCCATAATGCGCTCTTGCCCGCCGACGATAAGCCGCCCGTCGGACCGGCGAAGTTGGACAGTATGACAGCCATCTGATGCTGCGCTGCATATTGTCGCAACAGGGCGGCATCGGCTGGGTAGCCTTCCGGCGTGACAAAAACCGAGGCGGCATAGATTGAAGCACCAAGGGCGGCGGCTTCATCGGCATGGGCCGGGTTTGCGATGTCGGCACAAATAGCCAGTCCGGCAAACTCACCGTTTAGGTCAACGACGCCGGCGCAGTCTCCCGCCGAGAAAAACTCATCCTCACTATGGTGAAGGTGCTGCTTGGTGTACACGAATGACCTGTCCGAATAGAACACAATCGCCCCAACGTATGGCTTGCCGTCGGCATGTGCAATGGGAGCGCCGGCCACTATCGTGATTGCCGACCGTTGGGCCTGCTCTCTGAGAGGGGATAGGCGGACGTCGTCTGGAGTCATAGCCAGCTCACCCGCCAGTTCCTTCTCGTATCCGGTCAGCGACAGTTCGGGGAAGAGTATCAGGTCACAATCAAATTCGATTGCGGCTTGCACGAATTTTGTGTGGGTCCGAACATTGGAGTCGATCCCCCCGGCCAGCGAATTCGACTGCGCTGCGGCTAAAACGATTTTTCGTGGACGCGACTTCATCTGGTCTGAAGAAACAGTGTTCCGTCTGCCGCGTCCAGTACAATAAGTCGGTTCCTGTTGCAAAAAAGGACTGTTTTAGTATATTTGAACGTACAGGTACCGGCCTCTTACAATTTATGTATATGAGAAGAACTTCTGTAACCGTCTTAATATTTCTGTTGCTGTCCATGGCCCAGGTTGTGGTGGCTTCCGCCGCCGCATCGGAGCTAATACCCCGCAACGCGGTCTGGAGTTACTATGTCGGCAGCGCGTATCCGCCAGGCGATTGGTACCAACCGTCGTATGATGACACCGCCTGGCCTGCCGGTCCGGGTGTACTTGGCTATGGTGAGGGATACATCACAACTGTTCTTCCCTATGGGTCCGACCCGTCAGACAAGCACGTCACCAGTTGTTTCCGTCACACGTTTGAGCTCACGGTGGACCCGTCGACAGTCTCCGGTCTGCTGCTCGGCGCCAATTATGATGACGGCTTTGCTATCTACTTAAATGGTCAGGAAGTTGCTCGGCGTTCTCTACCGTCAGGCACCTTGACCCACTCCACTCTTGCCTCGTCGCACGAGGGTGGTATCTACGAATCAATCGACATCTCCGCCTATGTCGGCCTCTTGGTTGCAGGTCCAAACACTGTTGCGGTCGAACTGCACCAGCGTAACGGCTCTTCCAGCGATCTGGTGTGGGATGCTGAGTTGTCGGTGGTTAGCCCCGGCGTTATCTTCATGTGGTCGGGGGCTGTCACCTCGCAATCGGCGCTGGTCAAAGCCAGGCTGACAACGTCGGGCGCTGTCGCTCGGTTGGTGGCCGGTACCAATCCTAACCTGTCGGCGCCGCTGTACTCGCAACCCGATACTGCCGAGCACAGCGAAAACAACAACGTGGTTTCTCTCTCGGTCGATGGTCTCACCGCCGACCGGCAATATTACTATGCTATTGAGATCAACGGTTCGATCATGTCTGACTCCATTGGCAGATTAAGGACCCTACCTGAGAATATAACTTCGTATAGTATTGCGCTGGGCTCTTGTGCCTGGACCGGTAGCAGTCACACCGTTTTTGAGACGATCCGATCTCTCGATCCGCTATTTTTCTTGCACATGGGTGACATGCACTATGAAAACATCGCTGTGAACAATCGCGATGTCTTCCGGCAGACCTACGACGAAGTGCTGGCCTCGTTGACGCAATCGGCCCTTTACCGCCAGGTGCCCATTGTCTACGTGTGGGATGATCACGATTATGGTCCGAACAATTCCGATTCGACCGCACCCGGACGTTGGGCCTCGCGGATGACCTATCAGGAGTACGTACCGCATTACCCGCTGGTCGAAGGAAACGGTGACGTGGCTATCTACCACGCATTCAGTGTGGGACGGGTGCGGTTCATCGTTTGCGACTCCCGTTCGGCCCGAAGCCCCTGGCGGTCCTTTGACGACAGCGAAAAAACGATGTTGGGTGTTTCGCAGAAGGCATGGTTCAAACAGGAACTGCTGAACGCAAAAGCAGATCATGCTCTGATCGTGTGGGTCAATACGCTACCCTGGATAGGGCTTACCGGCGATGACGGCTGGTATGTTTACACGCACGAACGAACGGAGTTGGCGAATTTCATCAAGGAAAACGCCATCACCAACCTATGCATGGTCTCAGGTGACGCTCACATGCTGGCTATCGACGACGGCAGTAACTCAGACTACGCTACCGGTGGGGGGGCGGCCTTTCCGGTGTTTCACGCCGCTTCGCTGCATCGCACGCCGGGCGTCAAGGGAGGGCCATACAGCCACGGTGCGTATCCGGGGATAGGCCAGTTTGGCCTGATGACAGTTCTCGATCAGGGTGACACCATCAGGGTAGAGTGGAGCGGACGCAACTATCTAAACCAGGAAATCGTCGGCTACCGGTTTGCCTATCCGGTCGATCTGGCCAAGGCTGAGATCACGCCCGATCCAATGTACGCCTTTTGGCAGACGGCGCTCGATCCCGAAAGGGCACAGATTACCATTGGAAACTTCGGCAGTGATTACACGGCTGAGCAGATCGATCCGAGTTCGCTGATTATCAACGATTCATTCGCTCCGTCGGATTGGTCGATCATGCCATCGCATCCGGCCTTCGATGGCGCCGTTATGGAGCTGTCGTTCCGGGCGCCGATCCTGCTGCAATATTATGCACCAATCTATGATACTGTCTCCCACGATTACTCTGTATCCGGACAGTTTGTGGATGGCGCGGAGTTTTCGATCAAGGGAAAGGTCACGTTGATCGGTCATGTTAGGGGTGATCTCAACCAGGACGGGCAGGTCGACATCAGTGATCTGATCTTGATGATTTCGTTCATGTTCCAGTCTGGTCCGCCTCCGTCGAACATGCATCTGGCTGACCTTGACGACAGCACAGTAGTAGCCATCGAAGACCTGGTGGCCCTGATCGAGTTGATCTTCAAATAGGGGAGAGGGTAGTGGGCAACTTCTCCAGCGCCAACCGGTCGCTTTGATCGCGACTGGCGTCGGTCTATGCTTTCCCGCCGAACGTCTTTTGGTATAGCGCTATGGCGTCGTTGATACAATTGATCGCATCGATGCGGCCGCGCAAGTTATCGATGATAACTTCCTTCTCCTCGAGAATCTTGTAATCCTGAAAGAACCGTTTCAACTCCTCGGCGACGTGCGCAGGCAGGGCAGAGATGTCGTTGTATTCGTTGTAGGCGGGGTCGTAGGCGTGCACAGCGATAATCTTGTCATCGCCCCCTTTTTCGTCGCTCATCGTAATCATCCCGATAGGTTTGCAGGCGACAATACAAAGCGGCGTGATCGGTTCCTGACAGAGCACCAGAACATCCAGCGGGTCGCCGTCATCGCAATAGGTCCGGGGGATAAAGCCGTAGTTGGCCGGATAATGTACCGAACTGTACAACACGCGATCAGCTATCAGCAGGCCGGTCTCTTTGTCCAGCTCGTACTTGTTCTTGCATCCTTTGGGGATTTCGATAATACTCTTGAAGAGTTCTCCGACTTTATCACCGGGGTCCACATCGTGCCACGGGTTTGACATCTGGCCTCCTGTTAGACATTTCTCTGATAATAGACAAATCCCGATCGATGAGCAACCTGAATTATGGACTACCCCGGACCAAAATGGAACCCGGAAGCGTGGACTGGACGACGACCGTGCAGGCTCTTTCCAGGAGCCTTCGGCCAAGAATGTCCGGCGACCCCGAGGATGATTCGGGATCGCCGGAAGACATCAAGTTCCTTACTTTTTGGCAGTCAATTCGGCTTGCAGTTCTTTCACATCTTTCAGACTGTAAAGACTGCGCAACCCGGGTCTTCGGTGATCCAGGTGCGTCTTCAGCCACCTTGCCGCCAGACTCTTCTTACTTTGCAAGTAGTAGCAATCGGCAATCCTGTACCGACAGTCGTTCAGCAACGACTCGGCCCAGCGTGCCCCCTCGCCACACTCGCCGAACGCTATGTTCTGAGTACCTCTTCGCAAGAGACCTTGGTAAACATCAATGGCCTCTTGCTCACGCTCGATCATACTCAGTGTCCCCGCATAGCTCCAAAGCACATAAGGGCATCGAGGATCGAGCTTCCGCGCTCTTTCCACGATTCTTAGAGCCATCTTGTACTTGCGGGCCTCATAGTAGGCAGTGCTGAGGCGAGCCAGATTCCAATGGCTATCGCCGGCTGCTGTCTTCAGCTTCTTGCCGAGAACCTCGGCTCGCTTGGCATCACCGCTAACAAGATACCGCTCCAATTTCTCACATGCTGCTTCTGTAAAGTTCATGGTTATCCGTTGCGCACCGATCTACAGCCGCCCTTGCTTCACGTAAATCTTTAGCACCTGAAGTGCCGCGACCACAACTACGCACGAACCAGCAACTGTGATCCCATTACATTGAAAGACTGTCGAACAAATGGCGAAGATCGCCACCATTCCCAGCACCTGTAAGCCGGTGAGCAGCGCACCTAATGCCCTGCGCTTTTTGACTGCTTCGGTGGGCAAGTCGATGCCGTCAGGCTGAGACTTGGCCGGACTCTGGCCCGTCAGACCCAACCGGCGCATTATCCAATGGACACCCGGCAGCATGGCGGCCGGAAAGAGCAACTGCAAAGCCACCGGCCAGTTCAGGAAGTGGCTGAGCAGTGTCAGAAGGATACCGACCGCACCGACGGCACAGATGACAACTATCTCTCTTTTAGTAAGTGGATTCGGCATCTAATCACTTCCATGAGCTCGTATTATTATCCTCATCTATACCGATCCGGCGGTATCGGTCCAATAAAGTCCTCAGGGTACTCGATGCTCCTTTGCCAGCAATCCCAGGCTTGGTATCCCTCGAAGAGTCCCAACAAGGTCAAGGGAATCCCGACACCCAAACCTACCACGGGACCGATTCCAGTGTGGGTTGTGCCTAATCCAGCGGTAATCAAGGTGATTCCCCTGGAGGTAAGGAATATCGCGTCCGTTGCGTGACCAACTGCCGCGATTCTCATAAGCCACTTATACTCAGGCGAACGTTGATCCAATCCCCCGGCGATAAGTTCAGCGGCTAGCCCGACGAGATTGCCAATGATTCCTCCCGTCATCAATTTCCCTGCCTTTTCAACCTTTGCCAGGTCGCCCATGGCCTGATAGGCAGGGAAAGGATCCGCGCTGGCCAGCATCCTGGAAACTGACGGAGTGTAAGAGGTAACCGTGTAGTTGACCGACGAGAGAGTATACTGCCCAACTTGGAGCGTTGTCCTGGTGTATCCCCCGCGCAGACCTCCAATCTGCCAGCGGCCGGTCCTTGTCTGCACGTGGTCGCTATACCACTCCGTGTTAATAGCTGGCAAACCTCTCATTAGGCGTCTCTGATCTTGTAGCCACTTTGTCCCTCTGATGGCTTCCGACTGACTGGTGCCAGCAACCAAAAAGCCGATCTCCTGGGGACCTGGAGGAGCAATAATGCCAGTTAGTTGGTGCGTATTTGGGTGGTAATAGCCGGCCCATTCCCCTTTGACGCTTGACTCGGCAGCAAAATTGGCATAGGCCTGGGCGTCGGCCCTGTCGTTCGCAACACAGGCATCTATCGCGGCTCGAATCTGTTCCGGCGTCATGTGGTTTACAGTTATCAACCCGGATGGATCGGACCCCATTACTGGATTACCATCGGCATAACTATATGGTGACGGGCCGGCCAGAGCTGGGTCAGGCGCCATGAATCGTCCGACCGCACGATTGTAGTACCTCGGTCCAAAGTCAAGCTCCTCAGTCTTGTCTTTCTCTTTGCCGATGAACCAGTGCGGTGTATGACCCAAACCACCCTGTGAGTATAACTCGCCGTAGGGATAGTAGTCGATCATTCTGTCGCCCGGGATACCTCGGGAGTCGACAAAAGAACGCACCGAGCCCTGATAGTCATTGATGTAGTGGCAGGTACTGTCGGCGCTGACATCGTTGAGGTCCTTTCGCTGCAGACGTTGACCCAAACCATACACGTTGATGTTGGCCAGACTGTCGGTGTTGTCATACTCCAGGATGACATTATCGCCGACCCAGACATAGTATCGGTCCGATTCAATCCGTACCCACGAACCTCGAGGACCGACTTCTGAGTCAAAGTATCTGTATATATGGGTCTGTTTGACCTTCTGACTGGCGGCGTTGTACTGATTGAGAACAGTGTCCGGTTTGTCACCGAATTGCATGACACGGGGCTCGAATTCTACTGATGTCACCAGACCGCGATGATCATAAGCATAATTGACTCGGTCATCCCAGAGGGGGCCGGCTGAGGTCTTCTCGATTCTGGTCAACAGCCCTCGGTCATTTCGGGTGAAGTCCCAGGTTGAATCGGCGGAAAAGTCAATGACACTGTCGCAATTGCTGCCGTTGAAACGAGTGTACATCAGTGAATCGTCATCGGAAGTCCATCGAGTGTTTAGATTACCATTGAGGTCGTAATCATAGGCCATGGTGATCGTGTCGGCCGACTCGTTGGGGTCTTCCATGAACGCCGAGACAAGTCGACTGAGAGAGTCATAGCCGTAAGTCCTGATTTCACCCAGCGCCGTTCTGGTTCCGGACGAATCCAGGTCGTACTCTTTGTCTATGAAGTGATTGTCATAACCATATTCGCGACAAAACAGCTTCATATAGGCAGAACGGTTGATGGTCTTTATCAGGCGACTGAGGCTGTCATACGAATTCGTGGTTACCACGCTGTTTACAAACTTGGCCTCTCGAACGGCGCCCCAAGCCTCGTACTCGACCGAGTCCTCACCAATGATACCTGTGATGCCGCTCAGTCGACCAGTCTGGAAGTATTCATACTCGTTGGTGGAGTTATCGGGATAAGTGATCTTCTTGAGACCGTCGTTGGCAAAGTACTCAAACTTGAGCTTTTGACGATCGGGAAGCCCGGTGATCCAGGTGGTCTGCTGACCGATGCGCCCTCTGGCGTCATAGTAGAAGAAGGTGGAGTCGACTGCACTTCCGCCCTGAAATGATATCTGTTCGGTCAGTTGGCCCAAACAATTGCCGAGTCCGCCGGCCGTATCTGTGGCTATTGAGGCTGTAGAATATGAGTCGTAGCGATTCATTACGGCCACGGTAGTACCGGATGAAGGGTAGGTGCGGTTGACGAGTGAATCGGTGCTCGGGCTTGAAACGGTGCCTGACTCCAATAATCTGTGTGAGATAGTGTCGTAGATGAAATAAGTGTAGTCGGTCTCGGTGTTGTGTCGGACCAATCGCAGATCACTCCACTCATCGTACCAGCACTCAATCGTACCGATATCGGCATCCGTCACTTTCTTGATTCGACCCCAGTCATCGTATTCCCATTGGCGGGTTATACCTTCAAGGTCAGTGACTGCAATCACATTGCCCAGCTTGTCATAGGAATAGGTAATAACGCCCATGAGACTGGTTGTGTCGCCGACTTCAAAAATGGAATCACATAGTTTGTTGCCGGCTAAGTCGATAACGCTAATCGACCGCTGGCCACGACGACTGTCATACAAAGTCGTGAATTCATCAACATACCTGACCGAATCTTTCGAGCCGTCGGCCAGGACCGTCTTGACCTTTCGCGTACTCTGGTCGTAATAGTACTCGGTCCAATAAGTGCTGCCGGAATCTGCATACTTGGCCCGACTTTGTTTTGCGATCAATCCGGCTTCATTCATGACGATAGAATCCACGATTGTCGCGGTCGCATCTACTTCCAGAATCGTCTTGACCTTTCTGAAGTGGGTATCGTGTACCGATTTGGTAACGATGCGAGTGCTGTCATCTATTTTTGCCGAATTACCTGATACGTTCCCGGAAGCGTAGATGTTGATGATCGTGGTGTCGTCGGCATCTTCCAGAGGCATTTTGATACCCAGGTCACGCCCCAGGCTGTCGTAATAGTATTCCGTTACCGCACCATTCAGCCCGGTTTCCGTTTTCATCTGACCGTTGGGATAGTAGTCGTAAGTGACAAGATCTCCCAGGGCCGAGTCCGTTTCCTTCCAGGTAAAGGCATTGTAAAGGGTGTCATACTCCCACCAGGTCTTGTCTCCTCGATAGTCTGTCTCACACTTCACCATGCCGTTACTAGAGTAGTATTCGTAGGTGGTCTTTCGACGGGAGAGGGTGTCATCGGAGTAATCGGGATCAAGGGTGGCCACCACCGAGTCAACTACATAGTTATTGCTGGAATTATAATAGTAGGCGGTGTACGTGGCGTAAACCAGAGAGTCGTTTTGGAACAGACTCCAAACTGTATCGGCTAAAGTGAGGTTCCTCGATGGCACATATGTGTAGGCAGTAACACTGTCCATCGTAAACCACAAGGTATCGCTGGGGTAGGGTGATGGAATCCAACCGGTAGCATCATACAGGCCGTTCTTGTTCGTATATGAAGTATCAGTAGCTACCCACTGGGAAAGCCTTTCACTTTCGATCTTCCGAGTCACAATCCCGGCGGCATCCATATCCTTTTCCAGAATAGTCGAACGCCACTCTTTGGACGAGGTCGCCGTGAACGATAAGGAGTCGAAGTGCAGGTCCGGATGATAATAAGCTACGCCCACGTGAATCAGGAAGGTAGCCGGGGCCTTATAATACCCAGTGGCTCCAGTTGAGTCAATCACGTCTCCGATCGTGACGATACCGCTGCCGAGCGAATTGCCATAACTATAACCGGTACACACGGTATCCCCATCAAAGATGGAATGCTTCTGATACAGCATGCCGGGATAGTAGCCGGCAGAGAAGACCCACGGCATTAAGTTCTCATTGAGCACATATCCGCACTCCTTGTCCAGGAAGTACCAAAACTCCTGCTCTCCACCGGATGGGTGCAAGACAGTCGTCACCCGGCTGACCATCCCTGCGAACTCCATCTCGGGCTCAATGACTTCCAATCCGGGATAGCTTAATTCGTATTTGATCAGCAGCGTGTCGCCATCGGCAATCCTTCGATTGACACCGATATAGTTCTTGAATTCATCGACAGGGTCATCGAATGTGTTATGATCACATCCGCTATAGGTCGGGATCATAAACGCCCTATACCGGTATTCGGCCTGAGCGCCGCCAGGATCGGTGATCTTTCCCATGTAATGGAGTTGGTTGGAGTGATAGTGCAGGGTGTCATCGTAACTGAGGGTATCAGCCCAGGTGGCTGCCGTGTCCCAATAGTCGGCCACGTCGTTATAGAAGACGTCGGTAGTGTAGTCATACATGGTGCTATCACCATTGGCATGTATGACTTTATGCAGCAGCCCAGCCTTACTCCAGTTATACTCATAGCTCACCCTAAGCGTGTCTCCCTCGTGATTCAACCAAAGCAGGCTGCTGAGACGAACATCGTCCGTAGGCGATGAAGTGAGAGAATAGACCGAATCCTCATCGCAATACTGAAAATGTACTTTGAGGCCGATCGGACTTGTGACATATTTGATGTACTCATTGGTCCAATAGGTCACTTCTATATAGTCACCATAGCGATTGTACATCTTGGTCATGAGTTTCCTGTGGCCCAGTTTCTTTCCAAACTCCAGCTTGGTACCATCGGGGCACAGCATCACCTCGGTCGTCGCACTGGGGTATGTATAATTGGTGAGGATCGACAGATCGCGAGTCTTCCGCGGATAGGTCATGTTGGTCAACGTATCCAGATTCACCAGTAATGCCTCAGAACTTCCATTCTGATTTGTTAAGGTGGTCGCGCTGTCATTGTATGTCAGATAAGGGAACTCGATATGCCAACCGAGCCCCATGTATTTGTTTGACGAAGAGTCGAATGGTCGCTGATACACGCAGTGAGTATCAGGGTTGTCGATAATATCAACGTCCGGCAAATAGTTCGCAGTTGTGTAAGAGCGGACGATATTTACGTCCAAGCCACGCCTACCGGGAATCGTGACGTCGGTTTCGCTTAATGTTAACGCGCCGGAAGAATAATCGATGCGGTCCCCGATAGGACCTATGAATCCTTCGGCAATGACACTGCCGTGGACCGCGAGAATCGCGACAATGATCAGTAGGCCTGTGATAATGTGTTTCACTCTCATGTTGTCCTCCACAGATGTTTGACATTACTAATACCGGAGCGTCGATGAACCGGTATGGTCCTTCCATAGAAACGCTGTCGTGGTTCTTTACCTCCTTGGCAAAGATCGTCCACGCACTCCGGCAACACACGGACTGCGGCAAGCTAGGTTTTGGTAAGTATCAAGGTGGACCTCCTCCCGAGGGTATGTTTCGATCAACACGCGGTGTTTTATGAACGCGACGAGTGTTTGTCAATCACCATACGTCGCTAACTGGGCCGGGTTATCGGCGGTTACACAATACTGACTGGTGTCCAGTGTCCGCGGATGAGCCACGGACCCGAATCACCAGGTCCGTGGCTTTCTGTATGTTTCTCAAAGCGGTCGACATCGCATCAGATCGCAGGGCACCAGATGCTTAGTAGCATCTGGTGCTGAGACTTGTGCGAGGTCCTTCGTCATCGTAGTAGCCCTATGGCATCGACGATAGAGTAACCGTAGGATCGGCCCCCTCCCGGTGCGATCAAGCTGTGCAACCCATCGCCGGTACCGTAGTGTAGGTAGTAACTACTCCGCATCGATGTGTTGTATTGATTGAGGAACGACTCAGCCGCCAGTCCCGGTTGGCTGAGATCAGGATCGCCCAAGAGTGCTTCCGGGTTATTCAGTACTTCGTTTAGGACCCTATTGGTCAGCGCATCCCAAGTACTTGAAAGCCTGTACTTGCGTGGGACCGGCGGAATGTCAATCGGCGCGGTAAGCCCCCCGTTGAATCCATCGTACTCCGAAGGTGAACCGCCATCCACTACTCCGGTAGTCCATTCCGTGCTTAAATGTCGACAGTTCTTCCAGCCGCCATCGAAGATGTCCAACCAATCGAAATTGGGTTCGTACCATCCGAACAGCGATCTCGGCTTACTTGGCACCCTGATGCGGATACGCCCAGGGGGCGTGAAGAGAGTCATCCACAAGGGTGGCCCATCGATCGTGACCCATTTCGATTCCTCAAGCGATTCGAGAAGCCGCCTGCGAGGTTCACAGATATGGTCCATAATCCACTTGGCCCGCTCGTCAGTGTACATCTCGCAGCACTTGAATCGCTCCGAAGCTGCGAACTCCGCGCGTGCCGCCTCGGCTGCGCACTCCAGCGGAAAATCAGACGCATTCGGGTACCCCGCCTCGGGGGCCATCCCCGTTGGGTCGGACATCATGATCGGATTGCCCTCGGAGTAACTATATGGTGAGGGGCCTGCCATAATCGGATCAGGGGCCAGGAACCGCCCGACAGATCGATTGTAGTATCTCGGACCGAAGTCAAGCTCTAAAGTCTTGTCTTTCTCCTTGCCGATGAACCAATGCTTGGTATAGCCCAAGCCACCTTGTGAGTAGACCCCGCCGTAGGGATAGTATTCGATCATTCTATCGCCCGGCAGACCTCGGGAGTCGACATAGGATCGTACCGAGTTCTGAAAGTCATTGACGTAGTGGCAGGTGCTGTCGGCGCTGGCGTCGTCGAGGTCTTTGCGCAGCAGACGTTGACCCAGGCCATAGACGTTAATGTAACTAACACTGTCCGGGTTGTTAAGGCCCAGGGCGACCCGGCTGCCGGACCAAATGTAGTATTGGTCAGATGCTATTCGCACCCACGAACCTCGCGGACCGACTTCTGAATCAAAGTACCTGTATATATGGGTCTGCTTGACCTTTTGTCCGGCGCCGTTGTATAGGTTTTGGACACTATCAGGTTTGTCGCCGAATTGTTGGACACGAGGATAGAATTCGACCGAGGTCAACAGTCCGCGATGGTCATAAGCGTAATTGATCCTGTCATCCCAGAGGGGGCCGGCTGAGGTCTTCTCGATTCTGGTCAACTGCCCTTGGTCATTTCGGGTGAATTCCCAGGTTGAATCCGAGGAGAAACCAACCAAGCTGTCGCAATTGCGACCGTCGAAACGAGTATAGGTCAGTGTGTCGTCATCAGAGAAGTATCGAGTGTTGAGATTGTTGCTTATGTCGTAATCATAGGTAAGAGTACCGGTATCGGCGGATTCATTGGGGTCTTCCATGAAAACCGATACCAAGCGACCAAGAGTGTCGAAGGCGAACGCTCTGACCTCTCCCAGATTTGTGGTATCACCGTCACTGTCGAGATCGTATTCGCTTGTCAAGTATTGGTCGGTATACTGGTATTCTCTGCTGAACAGGTTCATGTACGAGGAATAATTGAGCGTCTTGGTTACTCGACTCAGGCTGTCATACTCATTCCTGATAGCCAGACCGTTCACGAAGTCGATGTTCTTGGCAATCCCCCAGGGTTCGTACTCCAATGAATCGATGCCGATCACGCCTGAAATTCCCTTGATACGACCGCTCTGGCTGAGGCTGTATTCGGTCTCGGTATTGTCGGGATAGGTCACTTTCTTCAGGGCGTTGTTGGCGTAATACTCATACTTGAGCTTCAGGGAGTCGGTCATACCGTGAATCCAGGTTGTCTTCAACCCGACCCGACCGCGAGCATCATAGTAGATAAAGTCAACCCCCACGGTGTCGCCACCCTGGAAACACCTTTGTTCGGTCAACCGGTCCTTGCTGCAACCAAGACCACCGGCTGTGTCGGAGGCGATGGCAGAGGAGGAATAGGAATCATATCGATTCGTCAGCGAAACCGTGTTCCCGGAACTGGGGTAGGTCTGAGTATCGATTTGTGTAGTGTCGGCGGATTGCACCGTCCCTTCTTCAATTACGCGCTTATCGCTGTCATACTTGAAGTAGGTGTAGGTTGCTTCACTGTTGTGCCGTAAGAGCCTGAGATTGCCCAAGCTGTCGCGCCACACTTCCGTGGACCCGACGTCCACCGAATCCAGTATCTTCTTCGGTCGACCCCAGTCGTCATACTCATAGTAGCGGGTATTGCCGCTTGGATTGGTAGTGGATATGATGTTGTTGTGTTTGTCATAATTGTAAGTCGTAACCAGCGTGTCAGAGGAATCGAGCGTGATAAGCGTGTCCACAAGTTTGTTACCGAGGATGTCCTTAACATTTATGGTCACGTTGCCTCTGAAGTCGGTGTACTTACTCGTGTACACGTCAATCACTTCGGAAGTGTCGGTGGTGCCGTCCACGGCCAGCGTCTTAACTCTCTGCAGGCTCTGGTCGTAGTAGTATTGCGTCCAGTAGGTAGTACCACTGTCGGCATACTTGGATCGGTGTGTTTTTTCCACCTGACCGGTTGCGTTATAAACTATGGAGTCAACTATGTCGGTACTGGCATCTACTTCCAGCGCCGTTTTGACTGTGCGATAGTATTTATCCTGGTAGATTCGGGTCATGGAGGTGAGTCCGGTGTCGATTTTCACCGCCATGGTAACCATGTTACTGTCGCTGTAGAAGGTCTTTATGGCCGATGTATCAGTTTCCAGGGGTAACCGACAGGCCACGACTCGGTCGACACTGTCGTAGTATATTTCGGTAGTGTCATTGTTGAGTCCTATGGAACGCTTCATCTGCCCATTGATGTAGTACTCATTTGTAACAAGCGTTCCGAGCGTAGAGTCGACTTTCTTCCACAAGAATGCGTTGTACGTTGGGTCCCACTGATAGCAGGTGGTGTCACCGCTGGGGTTTATCGTGCCGCTCAACATGAGAGAGCCGTTGTACAAGTACGAAGTAGTTCTCTTCAGAGAGTCGCTGTGGTAATCGTCGTCAAGCTTCGTGACAGCTTTCTCCAACACATACTTATTACTAGCGTCATACTCGTAGTTTACAAACTTGGCCTCCGGCATGGTGTCATTCTGCTGGAAATCCCATACTTCTTCGACGAGAGCAATATTATGAGCTGAAATGTAGCTGTAGTCGGTGGCGCTATCTACAGTGAAGGAAACGTCATCGGTGGGAAACGGCGATGGAATCCAACCAGAGCTCGCGTAGCCGCCTGCTCCATAAGTCGACAGCGAATCACTCTCTCTCTCGGCTTCTACGTTATAGAACGGCAAGCCTACCACGTCCAGGTCTAAGGCGCTATATGTCGACCACCAGTCCTTTGATGAGGTAGCCACGAAACAATTCGTGGAATCCGCCTCCCATCCATATTGGGGCCACCAGTAACGAACGCCGCGGTGTGTCCAGACCTCATCTACCGCCTTAATTGTCACTGTGTCCGAACCGGACTCGCTCACGAACTCGCCGATCGCACCTTGTCTGTAGCCGAAACCAGTGCAAACGGTATCGCCGTCATATATGGCGTGTTTCTGAAAAAGATTGCCCGGGTGGTAGCCCGCCCCGTAAGTGATGCCGAAAAACTCATCACTCCCGCCAGGCACATCTTCCTTATCCGAAAAATACCAGTACTCTTCTTTTCCGCCGCCGGGCAGGTCAACAGTTGTGACTCTGGTGATCGGCGTGGAATTATCATATTCGGTGTGAAGACCGGGGTAGCTCAGTTCATACCTGATGAACACCGTGTCGTTGTCGGCCATTCTTCTGGTGACACCGATGCGTCCCTGGTATGCACAACTGTCTAAGTCAGGGCTATCACCACTCTCTACGATTGGCACGGCAAAACATCGATAAGTGAAATTGACCTGGGCGCCGGCGGCATCAGTGATCTCATTCAGGAAGTATAGATCGTCGGCGGTGTATGTGTTGTCATTGTTGTAGTCAATAGTGTCCGCCCATGACCCGCTGGTATCCCAATAATCTGCCACATCCTGGTAGTATACGGTATCGGTGTATCCATACAATGTGGAATCGCCGTTGGGATGAATCACCTTGGTGAGAAGACCGTCCTGCTCACTCCAATCGTAATCATACTGGACTTCCACATAGTTGCTGTCATGATTCAGATATTTGAGGCGACACAAGCGGGCTGTGTCACCCGGCGGAACACCGGGATACAAGGAATCTTCGCAGCCGTACTGGAACAGTACCTCCAGGCCGATAGGACTCGTCACCTTTTCGATCCAGGTTCTGCCGGAAAAGTAGGAAACGTGGGTGGTGTCCCCGTACTTGTTGACAATGTTGGTCAAGAGCCTCTTGGAGTTGAGCCTCAGAGCGAAAACCCACTTTGTGCCATCGGTAAGTAGTATTTCATCATCATCGTACATGTCACGGAAGTTGTCTGTGGCCAAGGCTCCGGCCCGAGTTTTGAGGGGCCAATTGGTTTTGGTGACTGGGTCGGTGTTGACCAGTAGGACTTCTACCCGACCATCTTCGTATCTGAGTGCTTTTCTGTAGCCAAAGGCATCCATCTCCCACATATACGGATATTCGATGTGCCATCCCTGGCCCAAATAGTCGTGGGTAGAACCATATTCTTCATATCGAATAGCCGTACTGGCGCCGGCAACGATAGAGTCGGAATAGTTTTGGGAACTATAGTATCGAGTGATCTCGACCCCCAGCCCACGGCGCCCGGGTAGGGTGACGTCTGTCTCCATGAGGGTGAGTGCTCCTGAACGGTAGTTGACAAGGTCGCCAATTCTGCCCACATACTCTTCGGCAAAACCGACCCCCACGGCGATCAGGCCCACCACCACCAGAATCAAAATGTGTAATGCGCGCATGTTGTCCTCCACAGATGTTTGTCATTACTAAAGCCGGAGCGGCGATGAACCGGTATGGTCCTTCCATAGAAACGCTGCGGTGGTTCTTTGCTCTTCAGGCAAAGATTGTCCACCATCTCCGGCAACACACGGATAGCATCAAGCTAGGTTTTCGTAAGAATCAAATTGGACCTCCTCCCGAGGGCATATTTCGATCAGTACACAGATTGCATCAAGCTAAGTTTTGTTAAGGATCAGACTGGACCTCCTCCCGAGGGCATGTTTAGATCAGTACACAGATTGTATCAAGCTAAGTTTTGTAAAGAATCAGACTGGACCTCCTCCCGAGGGTATGTTCCAACCAACACGCAATAGCATACTAGGTCGAGAGGCCTTTGTCAAGCACTAAACATAGCTAACTGGGCCGAATTATCGTTTTTTACAGGATATTATCCCAAGTGCAGTGCCCGCGGAAAAGCCACGGACCCGAATTACCAGGTCCGTGGTCTATTAAACAGATATCAAAGCAGTCGACATCGCATCAGATTTCAGGGGGCACCAGAAGCGCAGTAGATTCTGACGCCGATACCTGTGCTAAACCTCACGTCATCGCATCAACCTAATAGCATTGACGATTGAGCGGCCGTAGGATAGGCCACCTCTCGGTACGATTAAGCTGTGCGACCCTCTTCGGGTACCGTACCAACGGCCTGCACGACCATACCTGCGTGATAGCCGCGGTATGCCTGATGAGCCGGCGCGTAACGACCGGAAAAACTCGTCTGAGATGGGCAAAGACCCCTGGTCCAAGCCTCCTATTATACCGTCTGTAACCGGCAAAGACCCCTGGTCGAATCCTATGTCGTCTCCAAAGGGATAAGACCCCTGGTCCATTCCTCCTATTATACCGTCTGAGACGGGCAAAGACCCCTGGTCCAAGCCTCCTATTATACCGTCTGTCACGGGCAAAGACCCCTGGTCCAAGCCTCCTATTATACCGTCAGAAACGGGCAAAGACCCCTGGTCCAAGCCTCCTATAATACCGTCTGTCACGGGCAAAGACCCCTGGTCCAAGCCTCCTATTATACCGTCTGTCACGGGCAATGACCCCTGGTCCAATCCTCCTATTATACCGTCTGTAACTGGCAATGACCCCTGGTCGAATCCTATGTCGTCTCCGAAAGGATAAGACCCCTGGTCCATTCCTATCTCGTCTCCAAACGGATAAGAACCCTGGTCTAATCCTATATCGTCTCCGAAGGGATAAGACCCCTGGTCCATTCCTATCTCGTCTCCAAACGGATAAGACCCCTGGTCTAATCCCATGTCGTCGTCTCCAAAGGGATAAGACCCCTGGTCGAATCCTATATCGTCTGAAACGGGCAGAGACCCTCCGTCGAACCCGATACGTCTGTGTACATAGATTGCTGCCTGTCGTCGACGCTCAAACGAGGAGAACTCCGCCTGAGCCGCCGCTACCGCGACCTTCAGCAAGAATGGGGACGTATTCATGTTCCCCCAAGTAGGGGCCAACCCTGATGGATCGGACATCATGACCGGATTACCTTCGGCATAACTGTATGGCGAAGGGCCGGCCAGAATAGGATCAGGCGCCAGGAATCGTCCGATATTGCGACCATAGTATCTCGGTCCAAAGTCAAGTTCCTCGGTTTGGTCTTTCTCCTTGCCGATGAACCAATTCGTAGTATGACCTAATCCACCTTGTGAGTATAGCTCGCCGTATGGATAGTACTCAATCATTCTATCACCCGGCATACCTCGGGAGTCGACAAATGAACGTATTGATCCGTGATAGTCAGCAACATAGTGGTTCGTGCTGTCGGCGCTGGCATCGTCAAGGTTCTTTTGCATCAGACGTTGACCCAGCCCATATACGTTGACATAAGTGACACTGTCGGAATTCTCAAGCTCCAGAACAACCCGGCTGCCGGACCAGATGTAGTAATGGTCCGAGGCCACTCGTACCCACCCACCTCTGGGTTCGACTTCTACATCAAACCACCTGTATATGTGAGTCTGTTTGACTTTCTGACCGGCGCCGTTGTACAGATTGACGACACTATCGGGAGCGTCGCCGAATTGCAGGATACGGGGCTCGTACTCGAACGATGTCACCAGCCCGCGATGGTCATAAGCATAATTGATTCTCTCATCCCACAGGGGACCGCTTGAGGTCTTCTCGATGGTAGTCAACTGCCCCAGGTCGTTTCGGCTAAAGTCCCAGGTAGAATCGGACGAGAATTCGATTAGGCTGTCGCAATTGCGTCCGTCAAATCGAGTGTACGTCAGAGTATCGTCATCGGAGAAGTACCGTGTGTTGAGATTGTTGCTAATGTCGTAATCGTAGGTAATTGTGCCGGTATCAGCCGACTCGTTGGGGTCCTCCATGAAAGCCGACACCAGTCGTCCGAGAGTATCGTAGGCGAACGCTCTGACCTCTCCCAGATTGGTGGTATCACCGTCACTGTCGAGGTCGTATTCGCTGGTCAAGTATTGGTCGGTATACTGGTATTCTCTGCTGAACAGGTTCATGTACGTGGAATAATTGAGTGTCTTGGTAATTCGACTCAGGCTGTCAAACTCATTCCTGGTGGTCAGGCTGTTGACGAAATCGGCTTTCTTAACCGGCCCCCACGGTTCGTACTCGATTGAATCGATGCCGATCACACCTGAAATCCCTTTGATACGACCGCTCTGGCTGAGGCTGTATTCGGTCTCAGTAGTGTCAGGATAGATCACTTTCTTCAGGGCGTTGTTGGCGTAATACTCATACCTTAGCTTCAGTGGGTCGGTCATGCCGGTAACCCATGTTGTCTTCAGCCCGATCCGACCACGAGCATCGTAGTAAAGGTAGTCATATCCTACCATGACCCCATACTGGTAGCACCTCTGTTCGGTCAATCGCCCTAATCTACACCCAAGACCACCGGCAGTGTCGGCGAAGATGTCACCGTCTGAATACGTATCATAGCGATTCGACAGTGAAATCGTGTTCCCGGAACTGGGGTAGGTCTGGGTATCGATCTGCGAAGTATCGGCGTTGTACACCGTACCCTCTTCGAGCAGCCGTTTATCGCTGTCATACTTGAAGTAATTGTAAAGTGTATCAGTATTGTGGCGAGCGAGCCTGAGATTGCCCAGACTGTCACGCCAGGTCTCAAAGGTACCGACGTCGGTGGAGTCCAGAATCTTCCTCACACGACCCCAGTCGTCGCGGATGAGGTAGCGAGTCATGCCGTTTCGACCGGTGTTGGCTATGATCTTGTTGTGTTTATCATAACCGTAAGTCGTAACCAGCGTGTCGGAGGAATCGAGTGTGATAAGCGTGTCGATAAGCGTGAGACCGAGAATGTCCTTCACACGTATAGTTACGTTCCCCCTGAAGTCGGTGTACTTGCCGGTGTAGACATCGATCACCTCGGAAGTGTCGGAGGTACCGTCCACAGCCAGCGTCTTGACCTTCTGTAAACTCTGGTCGTAGTAGTATTGCGTCCAGTAGAAAGTACCGCTATCGGCGTACCTGGGTCGGTGTGTCTTTTCGATCAGACCGAGATCGTTATAAACTATAGAGTCAATGATGTCGGTGCTGTCATTCACTTCCAAGGCAGTCATGATCGGACGATAGTAGTTGTCCTGGTAGACTCGGGTCATGGAAGTAAGCCCGGAGTCGATTTTTACCGCCAGGGTTACTTTGTTACTGTCGCTGTCGAATGTCTTTATGGCCGAGGTATCAGTCTCCAGGGGTAAGCGACAGCCCACGGCTCGATCAATACTGTCGTAGTATATCTCGGTGGTGTCACTATTGAGTCCTATGGAGCGCTTCATCAGGCCATTGATGTAGTATTCATTTGTCACCAGCGTTCCAAGGCTGGAATCGACTCGTTTCCACAAGAATGCATAGTATGTCGGGTCCCACTCATAGTATGTGGTGTCACCGTAGGGGGTGATCGTACCGCCCAACATGAGAGAATCATCGTACAGGAATTCGGTGGTTCTATTTACAAGAGTGTCGGTCGAGTAGTCGGGGTCAAGCGTGGTGACAGCTTTCTCCATCACATAACTATTGGCGGAGTCATAGGTGTAGTTGTTTGTGGTGGCGAAGGGCATGGTGTCGTTCTGCTGGAAATCCCACACTTCATCGATAACGGCGATGTTGAGCGATGGAATGTAGCGATAGCTGGTGACACTGTCTACCCTGAAGGAAACGTCATCGGTGGGAAACGGCGACGGAATCCAGTCCGAACTCGCGTAGTCGCCGGCACCGAGGACGGACACCGTATCAGTCTCTCTTTCGCCTGCAACGCTATAGTACAGTAAGCCTGCTGCTTTCCAGTCTAAGGCGCTATATGTCGACCACCAGTCCTTTGATGAGGTTTTCTGGAAACAATTGGTGGAATCCCCATCCCATCCATATTGGGGCCACCAATAATCGACGCCACGGTGTGCCCAAACCTCATCTACCGCCATTACCTTCGCGGTATCCTCTCCCAGCTTGCTCACGATCTCGCCGATCTCCTCTTGCGCATAGCCGTAACCCGTGCAAGTGGTATCGCCGTCATATATAGCATGTCTTTGGAACAAGGCGCCAGGATGGTAGCCGGCTTCATACATCGGACCGAAAACGGCGTCCACGCCACCCGGATCATCTTCCTTCTCCGAAAAATACCAGTACTCTTCTTTTCCGCCGCCCGGCAGATCGACAGTCGTGACCCTTGTGACAGGCGTCGAATTGCCATCTTCGGTGTGAAGGCCTGGGTAGCTCATCTCATACCTGATGAACACCGTGTCGTTATCGGCTATCCTCCTGTTGACACCGATGCGCCCCTGATATCCACATGAGTCCACGTATGCTGTATCACCGCTGTTTATTATCGGCACGGTAAAACACCGGTAAGTGTATTGGACTGTGGCGCCGGCCGCATCATCGATCTGCTTCAGGAAGTACAGGTCGTCGGCGCTGTAGCTATTGTCGTTATCGTAGTCAATGGTATCCGCCCACGCCCCGCTGGTGTCCCAATAATCGGCAACATCCTGGTACTTTACTGAGTGGCTGTATCCATACACTGTGGTGTCGCCGTTGGGATGAACCACTTTTGTGAGAAGACCACCCTGTTCGCTCCAATCGTAATCATATTTGACTTCCACATAATTACTGTCGTGGTTCAGGTATTTGAGACGACACAGGCGAACCGTGTCAGCCGGCGGAGCACCAACATACAAAGTGTCCTCGGCACCGTATTGAAAGAGTACTTCCAGCCCGATGGGACTTGTCACTTTTTCAATCCAATCCGTACCGCTAAAGTACGAAACGTGGGTGGTGTCCCCAAACCTGTTAACAATGTTGGTCAAGAGTCTCCGGTCGTCGACTCTCAGAGCGAAAACCCATTTTGTGCCGTCGGTCAGCAGTAATTCATCATTATTGACCGTGTCAGGGAAGTTGTCGGTGGCCAAGGCTCCCGCCCGAGTTCTGAGCGGCCAATTCGTATCGGTGAGCGTGTCGGTGTTGACCAACAGGATTTCAGTGGAACCGTCCCGGTATCTGATTGCTTTGGTGTAGCCCAAAGTATCGTTTTCCCACAGGCACGGATACTCAATGTGCCATCCCTGGCCCAGATAATCGTGGTATGTACCGTATTCTTCATATCGAACAGCGGTACCGGCCCCGGCAACGATAGAGTCGGAATAGTTTTGGGAGTTGTAGTGTCGGGTGATTTCAACTCCCAATCCACGGCGTCCGGGAAGAGTGACGTCTGTTTCCGTGAGAATGAGAGCTCCTGTGCGGTAGCTGACTACGTCGCCGATTCTGCCCACATATTCTTCAGCAAAGCCAGCCCCCACTGCGATCAAGCCCACCACCACCAGAATTACAATGTGTAATGCGCGCATGTTGTCCTCCACATGTGTTTGTCATTACTGATGCCGGAGTGTCGATGAACCGGTATGGTCCTTCCATAGAAACGCCGTCGTGGTTCTTTACGATTTAGGCAAAGAGTGTCCACCATCTCCGGCAACATACAGATTGCATCAAGCTAGGTCTTGGTAAGAATCAAATTGGACCTCCTCCCGGGGAGTTTATTTTGATAAGCACACAATAGCATACGATCCCGTTGAGAGTCTGTCAAGCACTAAACGTCGTCAAATGGGCCATTTTACCCGCATTCTCCGCTTTTCTGTCGCTCACCGCCATCCTCTGGCAGTGACGATGTTGTCAACTGTTTTTTGCTGGATTGTTCTCTAAAGCGTGTGGCCGGTGTCTTTGATGCATCCATGTATCATGCGATAGCTGTACCCTTCGTCACAGACCTCACCTAAGAATTCGGGTAAGAACTCGGGCTGAGACGGTCGCCCCGCCGTTAAGACATTAGTCGGATAATACACGCTAAGGCCAAAGAGGGGAGAGGCAGAGGCCGCAGCCTTGAAACATCACCGCCCTCAGCCGGGGCTACGGACACGAGAGTAGCGGCACAACTCTGTATCCTACATACCACAGACCCTTTGACCTACTGGCCAAAGGGTTGGAATCTCAGAATAAGCGGAGAGGCAGGGATTCGAACCCTGGATAGGGGTTACCTATACACACTTTCCAGGCGTGCGCCTTCGACCACTCGGCCACCTCTCCGGTGCAGACTCAGACCCCACCGAATTGCTCGGTCAGATCAGCGCCCAATTTACACCAATTCCGGTAAAAGACAAGGTTAATATGACGGCACGCTATTCCGGCCGTAAAACGCTACGGAGTCAACTTCAGTTGATGAAATCTGGTAAAGAAAGTCCGGACGGTCAATTCGACTGCCATGATCGATGTAATAGTCGTCGCGGCCAGCAGCATGTAAGCAACGATCACCTGGAGCAACACTGCCTCCACCGGATCGGCGCCGGCCAGTATCATCCCGGTCATGGCTCCGGGCAGAGCTACAATCCCGACCGTCTTGAGGAAGTTCAGGATTGCCACCATTCCGGTGCGGGCGGCATCCCGCTGGTACTTATGGGATGCTTCACGCCAACGTCGACCCAGCGCCAGGGCCGTTTCCACCGCTAATCTGTTGGACCTCATGTCCGAGGCCAGCCGGTCCATAGTCAGTGCGGAGGCGTTCATAGAATTACCTATAATCATCCCCGACAGCGGGATTACATAACGCGCCTCCAGCCTGATTATATCGAATATCAACATTGTCGCCAAGGTGATTACGGAACCGGAAAGAATTGAGACCAGATTAATTGCAAATGCACCTTTCACCCCCTGTACCCGACCAGCCGCGGCGTGCGCGCCGATCACGGTCATGACCAAAAGAGCGAGCGACATCAGCCACACGGATTCCATGCCGAATATAAACTTGATTGCATAGCCGACCGCGACCAATTGCACGAAGGCACGTAGCGACCCCCAAACCATATCTTTCAATACCGGGAGTTTCCAGTAGCGACCCACGGCGATGGCTATGAGCACCATGATCACCGCCAGGCCGACTTCTTTGGGTCCGGTTACCATCAGGCAAATTCTCCGTTCACATATCGTCGGCCCGCCTCGGTCTGCGGGTTGCTGATCAAATCGCCGGCCGGACCATGTTCCACCAGGCGTCCCTCGGTCATCAGGAGCGCCTGGCCGCCCAGACGCATTACCTGTTGGGGGGAGTGGCTGACCATGATGACGGTGATCCCATGCTCGGATACGAGGTGGCTGATTAGTCTCTCAATCGCCTCCGTGTTGGCCGGGTCCAGAGCCGAGGTCGGTTCGTCAAGCAGTGCAACCTTGGGTTCGGTCGCCAGCAATCGAGCCAGCGCAACCCGCTGCTGCTCACCCAGAGAGAGATTGTCGACAGGGGCGTCAATCAGATCATGCCGCAAACGCACCCGGTCGGCGCACAGCTTGACCTGTTCCGGGCTCATTTGCTCGTCGGCAAACCGAATGCTATCCCCAACCGTGCCCGCAAAAAGATGAGGTGTTTGAAACAAGAAACCGATCTGTCGGCGCAACGTCCAGGGTTCCCACTCGTGGATATTGCGTCCCTCAAAAACCACACTGCCGCCGCTGGCTTCGTCCAGACGATTCAGCAATCTTAAGAGCGATGTCTTACCCGATCCGGATGGACCGATTATCGAGTAGAGTCTTCCGGCCTCGAACGCGAACGACACATCTTCCACCACCCGCCACTTGCCACGAGCATCAGCCACTTCGCGCGAGAGGTGCTTGGTTCTCAGGATTGGGGGAGAGGTATCCAGGACTTCACTCCTCAGATTTCTCGCCGAAGTAAAGATACCTGCTCAACAGGTTGACAAAGCCGGACCAGCCGACGCCGTTGTGCCGTGAACGTATGCGTTCAATGGCACCCATCTTGCTGTCGATTTCGTCGCAATAGTAAACGATGAACGCCTCCGGTACCATCGGCTGCACCGGTGTGTCGAACTCCCCCTGGTGCGAGAGCAGAATGTGTCGCACTTTTGTGAGCAGTTGGTCGGGGAATCCTTCAATGCGTTTGGCCCGTTCGCATAGCCATTGATCCATCAAAACGATATGCCCGATCAGTCGGCCGTCATCGGTGTAGTCGATCATTGTGCCGGTGGCGTAGCTTGCCATCTTGCCGGCATCATGGAAAAGCCCACCGAACAGCAGGAGGTCCTTGTCAAGAAAGCCATAGTGCGATCCCAACTCCATCGCCATCTGAGCAACATTGGCCGAATGTTCACTCAAGCCACCAATGAAAGCATGGTGCCATAGTTTCCCGGCGGGGGATGTCATAAAACTCTCAAGGAACTTCTCGTCATGAAGAAACGAGTCGGCCAGTGCTTTGAGATAGCTGTTTTCGATGCGTTCGGCCAACGACAGAATGCGGGCGCGACGTTCTTCCAACGGCTTCGATGAATGAGGCAGGATGGTCTCCAATTGAAACTCACCATCTTTGGCCAGGCGTATTCGCGACAATACGAGCTGCTTCTTGTCCCGGTACTCGCCGACAACCCCTTTTGCTTTTATCACCATCCCTGCTTCGAGTTCGATCAGACAAAACTGATCCGGGTCCCAGCAAACGGCATTGACACGTCCTGAATGGTCGCCCAATTCCAACGACACGAAGTCGCCCCGGACAGACTCCCGCACCGCTTTCTTGCGGACGGCAAAGAACCCTGTCACCGTGTCGTTGACGGCCATCTCTGTAATCGGTTTGCTGCTCACAATCTCAATAAACAGTATCCCTCCAACGAGTCCAAACGATTCTTATTTGTACTCACAGGAAAAGCCGCCGGGCTCGACGGGCCAGAATCTGAAGTCGGCCCGGCCGCCACAATAGGAATTCAAACTTTGCCTTGAGTTGTATAACCGATATATTGGCTGGCCTATGAAGATACTGACACGCTACATTCTGAAAGAGCATTTCGCGCCATTTTTCCTGGCCTTCTTCACGATTACATTTCTGCTGATCATAGACCTGGTCCCCAAGATTATCGATCACGTGATCGATAAGGACCTGCCGGTGGCGGTGGTTTTTGAAATCATCGGACTCAATCTGGCCTGGATGCTGGCGCTGTCGGTGCCGATGTCGGTGCTGGTGGCTACTCTCATGGCCTTTGGACGGCTGACTTCGGATTTCGAGATAACCGCTATCAAGGCGTCCGGTATCAACTTGCTACGGATCCTGGTGCCGCTTTTGGCAGCCGGCGCTGTTTTGATGTTCGGCATGATTGAGTTTAATGACCGCATACTGCCCGATCTGAACAAACGGTCGCGGCTGCTCTGGGCCGATATCTCCGCCATGCGTCCAACCCTGGTTTTTCGGTCGGGCGTCTTCATAACCGATATTCCAGGCTATCTGGTTCTTATCGACAAAATCGATCACAGCACCTCCCGCGTCGAAACCGTCAACATCACCGATACTCGGGACAAAACCAAGCCGCAGATAATTGTTGCGGAATACGGATACCTCGAGATGACCGACTATGGAAAAAACATGCGCTTTACGCTATACAATGGCGAGGTTCATTCACTGGACACCAAAGACCCCAACGAATACCGCCGCGTTAGTTTCGAACGGTATGTCAAGAACGTGGCGGATGTTAGCTCGGAATTAGTACGCACAGATTCCGATTATCGCAATGATCGCGAAATGTCCATCACCGACATGCAGTCCAGAGTAGATGCTGCGATAACTGCGACCGGTCCCTTCAGAGAGAGGATGCGTGCGGCCCTGGATGCACGTATTGGCACAGTGCTTTCCGATACCTTGCCTTCAGACAGTACCAAACCACTGAGCGATTCGGCGGCCATGGACCAGGTGCGGCGTGACGCTACCGCTCTGGCACGGCAGACAGACCGCGGCTATCAACAACTGGCATCGCAGCAGAAAATCGCCAACAAATATCAGATCGAAATCTACAAGAAATACTCGATCCCGGCTGCTTCGCTGGCTTTCGTGCTTTTGGGCGCCCCGCTGGGTATCCTTACTCGACGTGGTGGCATGGGTGTCGCAATCGCGATATCCATTGTGCTCTTCATTGTCTATTGGGCTTTTCTGATCGGTGGAGAAGACCTGGCCGACCGCGGCCTGATGTCACCATTTTGGGCGATGTGGATTGCCAATTTTCTCATGGGTGGACTCGGTATCTACTTGATCTATATCGTAGCGACCGAGAAACCGATGCTGGCTTTCTTCCGAAGGAAGCGGTGAGGTGGGTGTGGTCAGAAGAATCGATCGTTACATTCTCAAGCACTTCATCGCAGCCTTGTTCGTGGTTACGGCGGCAATCGGGCTGACCATCATCTCGATTAATGCCGTTGAGGAATTGCGCGACTTCGTCGATCACCAGGTACCGCTTTTGAAGATACTGGAATACTATGTGTACTTCGGGGGATGGGTCATAAAGTCGTTCTTCCCGATGTTCATTCTGTTGGCGGTACTGTTTTCGGTGTCGATTCTGGCCCGTCGGCGCGAACTGCTGGCCATGAAAGCTACCGGACTCTCGCTGTACCGGATCAGCGCGCCGATTCTCCTGATGACATTGCTGTTGGCCGGAGCCCACTTTTGGTACAACGAATATGTGTACCCGCCGGCCAATCAGAAACGGCTCGAGATAAAAGAGTTTACCATCGAAAAAAAATCCAAACGGTCTTTAGACCGTGTGCATAATGTCTACCGTCAGATATCCAAAGGGTATTTCTATACTATCGGAAGTTTCAACGTCGAACGGCGCGAAGGGAATGAACTGAGGGTCTATCGCTCCGAAGGTAATCAACTGAAAGAGATACTGACCGCCGACCGCATAGAGTATGTTGATGCCATCTGGCTGGCTTCCGACGGCGTGGTGAGAACTTTCGATTCCACCGGTGAGACCTTTCGGGAGTTCCCAAGCCTGGAGCTTAAAGACATCCAGGAAACCCCGGATGATTTTTCCAAGAGAATCGGCAAGCCTGAAGATATGGGTTACGACGAACTGAAACGGTACATCGAACTCATGAAACGCACCGGTGGACCCTATGTGCGCGAATCGATCGACCTCGATTTGAAACTGGCCTTTCCGCTGTCGTCTTGTATCGTGGTATTGATCTGCATCCCCTTTGCATCGAATCCGCGACGCGGTGGTATTGCGGTATCGTTCGCCTTGGGGACTTTGGTGTCGCTGGTGTACTTTGTGATGTTTCGCAGTTTACAGTCGGCCGGTTACAACGAGAAGGTGCCGAAAGAACTGGCCGTTTGGGGCGTCAACGGTTTGTTCTTTTTGATAGGAATCATCTCAATGTGGAGAGCGAGGAAGTAATGCCGAACAAAGACCATGAGAAAAACCGGGTGGCCTGGAACGATATGGTCGAAGTACACTGGGACCATCCGGCGCAGAAGCGCAAAGAGTTCCTTGGCGGGCGTTGTTCATTAAAGCCGCTGGAGCTTGAAGCGCTGGGCGATGTTACCGGCAAAAAACTGCTGCATCTCATGTGTCAGTTTGGTCTGGACACTCTCTCGTGGGCGCGTCGGGGCGCCATTGTCACGGGCATCGACATTTCGGATCGGTCGGTAAAGCGGGCCGAGGAACTCAAGAGACTGGCGGGACTCGGGGGACGCTTTTTCCGTAGCGATGTTCTTGATGCCATGGGCGTCATCGATGACAAGTTCGATATTGTGATTCAGACATACGGGACGCAGTGCTGGATATCGGATATGTACAAGTGGGCGCAAGTTGTGGCGCACTATCTCAAGCCAGGCGGGCAGTTCTTCATAGCTGACGATCACCCCATAATATGCTTATGGGAAACTCCGCCGAACTCGTACCTGCACAAAGAGCCTATTCGGTACGCCAATGAGCCCGATTACTGTGACCGCGAGTATATCATCAAAGATGAACGAGTCGAGTTTCAGCACCCGTTGTCACAGATTGTCAACGCGATCATAAAAGCCGGGCTAACACTGGAACACTTGGACGAATACGATCATAGCTACTATCCAATCGAAGCTGACTGGACCGAAAAAGATCGCTATTGGTATCCAGCCGACGGCCCACCGATGTATCCCCTTATGTTCTCGTTGAAAGCGCGCAAGCCTGGATAGGCCTTCCCAGTATATACACAGAAGTGGCATTACTCTAAGGACGGGGGAGCGAGTACGCTCCGATAGCACCCGACCAGAAATCTGTTTCCGACGGATCGATTCCCAGGGGCGCATATCCGAAATCGAAAACGGTCACCTTGACCCAGTGCATCATCCCGGGATAGAGATTGTCGACGTCAAACTCATACTCGTAGTATTTCAAGAAGCCCTCGTCGGTAAAGCGCTCGGGTGTCAACTCGCCGGGCGTGAGGGTGGAGGGGTCGGGTTCATCCGGATATGCCTTGCGAATTGGCGTGGTAGAGCCAAGTTCGGACATATTGAAGTCATGCGGTTCGAACCAGTAAAATGAATCAGGAAAGTCCGGGTGAACGTAGGGGCTACTGCGTGTATAAGATCGGGGAGAGAAATTGGTATCCTCGCACGAATCAGCATACAAGCAGCGCAGGCTGTCAATTGTGTACGGAATGTCGAACAGCACGTATCGACCCGAGTCTTGAGCCCATACCCATTTGTGATAGTCATGAAGGTCATATCCGGCGATGATAGAATACCGATTCCTGACGTTGTCCCGTGCCAGGTAGACACGGTATCCCTCAAAATCCACCACCCCGCTGATCGCATCCGGCGTCGTCTCAGAAAACTGGCCATTGAAGCGAATCCGCAGCCCTTGAATGCGTGATTCAACCCACATGGCCGGGTCCGGCGGGGCCAGGGAATCGGCCACAATGCTGCTATCGACAGGGTTTACCAGTTGTATGTCGAAGTCGGTCGAAGGTGTGGTGGGTTTTTCGAAATCTGCACAAGCTGTGAAGAGTGCAAACAGTATTCCAAATGAATACCAAACAAGTGAGCGAGTCATAGGTACCAGTTCGTTAGGTGTACTTTTGTGTTGATATAATAGACAACAGACCCCGGTTTGTCAAGACCGGGGCCGGTTGAATAGAGCTTGTCACAATCTCATTGAGATAGTCTTGGTTCAGATAGGCATGAGACTCGTCTGCCTACGTCCCCATCTCCCACGAGGCGAGATATTTCTTTTGTTCGGCCGTCAGCCTGTCGATGGAGATACCCATGCTCTTGAGCTTTAGCGATGCAATAGCCGCATCGATCTTCTCCGGTACCGTATACACCTGGCGATTGAGCTTCTTGTGGTTCTTAACGACGTACTCGGCGGCCAACGCCTGATTGGCGAACGACATATCCATCACCGTGGCCGGATGACCCTCGGCGGCCGACAGGTTCACCAAACGACCCTCAGCCAGAATGTTGATCCGCTTGCCGCCGAGCGTGAACTCCTCGACATTGGGACGAACGATACGAGCCTTCTTCGACGCTTTGCGCAGCGCGGGCAGGTCCAGTTCGCAATCGAAGTGACCGGAGTTGCACACGATAGCGCCGTCTTTCATTCTTTTGAAGTGTTCCAGGCGAACGACATGAATGTCGCCGGTGAGCGTCACAAAGAGATCGCCCTGGGGAGCAGCCTTGGCCATGGGCATAACGGTAAAGCCGTCCATGGCCGCTTCGATTGCCTTGACCGGATCGATCTCGGTGACGATCACATTTGCGCCCAGTCCTTTCATGCGAATAGCCAGCCCGCGGCCGCACCAGCCGTACCCGGCCACAACCACCGTAGACCCGGCCAGCAGCATATTGGTGGCGCGAAGGATACCATCAACCGTCGACTGTCCGGTGCCGTAACGATTGTCGAAGAAATGTTTGGTTTTCGAATCGTTGACCGCGACCACCGCGAATTTCAGGGCATTGTCGTTGGCCATCGCCCGCAGTCTAATCACGCCGGTGGTAGTCTCTTCCGTTCCGGCAAGAATGGTGGGGATGAGTTCCTTGCGATCCTGGTGCAGGGTCGAAACCAGATCGGCGCCGTCGTCCATGGTGATATGCGGTTTGAAATCCAGCGCCTGGTGGATATGCTTGTAGTAGGTCTTGTTATTCTCGCCGTGGATGGCGAACACCGAAATACCATACTCCTTAACCAGGGCCGCGGCGGTGTCGTCTTGTGTCGACAGCGGGTTGGATGCACACAAGACGGCGTTGGCGCCACCGGCCTTGAGCGTGCGCATCAGATTGGCCGTTTCGGTAGTGACATGGAGACAGCAGGCCAGGTTGATACCTTTTAGCGGTTTCTCTTTGGTGAATCGTTCGCGGATCAGCCGGAGCACCGGCATGCTGTGTTCGGCCCATTCGATTTTCTGTTTGCCGTCCGCGGCCAGCTTGAGGTTCTTGATATCGTGTTTGACAGCCATATTCTATGCATCCCTCGCCAGTCTTTTGGCTTTATCGGTTTTCTCCCAGGTAAAGTCCTTATCATTCCTTCCAAAATGACCGTAAGCCGCCGTCTTGGAATAGATCGGGGCCAGCAGTTTCAAGTCCTTGATAATCCCGCGCGGCGTCAGGTCGAAGTGTTTACGAATCAGTTGCACGATGCGCTCTTCCGGCACTTTGCAGGTTTCATCGGTGAAGACCATCATCGAGACCGGCTCCGCCACACCGATGGCGTAAGCCAATTGTAGCGTACATTTATCGGCCAGGCCGGAAGCCACTACGTTCTTGGCAATATAACGGGCCATGTAGCTGGCCGAGCGGTCCACCTTTGTGGGGTCCTTACCCGAGAAAGCACCACCACCGTGGCTGGCCATCCCGCCGTAGGTATCCACGATAATTTTACGTCCGGTCATCCCGGTGTCGGATTGCGGGCCGCCGATCACGAATTTACCGGTCGGGTTGATGTAGAACTTGGTTTGCTTGTCAATCATCCGCTTCGGCACGATCGGCTTTACGACTTTGGCAATAATCTCGTCGGCTGCTTTGCGGGTGATTTTCTTGCCGGACCGATCAAGAATCTCTTCGGTATGCTGAGTGGAGATCACGATGGCATCGGCCCGCGCCGGTTTGCCGTTTTTGTATTCAATCGTTACCTGCGACTTGCCGTCCGGACCGAGATAGCCGAGCGTCTTTTTCTTGCGCACATTGGCCAGTTGCTCAGTCAGTCTATGGGCGAGCATTATAGGCATGGGCATAAGTTCCTTTGTCTCACGACAGGCATATCCCGACATCAAGCCCTGATCCCCGGCGCCGCCGGTGTCCACACCCTGGGCAATGTCGGGCGACTGGCTGCCGATAGCGTTGAGGATAGCGCAGGAATTATAGGCGAACCCGTGCTGACTGTCGGTGTAGCCGATATCCTTGACGGTTGCCCGCACCAGGTTGTGGATGTCGACATAAGCGCTGGTGGTGATCTCGCCGCCCACGATCACCAGACCGGTGGTAACGAATGTCTCGCAGGCCACTCGTCCGCGACGATCCTGCTTGAGGACCTCATCGAGTACAGCATCGGATATGCGATCACACAGTTTATCAGGATGGCCTTCCGTGACCGATTCAGATGTAAATAGGAAATTTCCCCCGGACATATAAAACACTCCTTATCGTTGAGAGATGTGGCGGTACTACCGGACGGTCTCTACCCGCCGCGAATCTCCGAGTTTTCACCTATGTTCAGGACTCCCTCGAAGTTCCTTACTATTGCCTTCGGCCCAACCAGGGAATCCTTGATTACTGCATTTTCAAGTACTGCGCCTGCCCCTATGGTCGCGTTGCTGACCGTGCAACCGACAACCTTGGCGCCCGCACCGATAGACACAGACGGCCCCACCGTAGAATTCTCGACCGTCGCGCTGGGGTCTACAAAAACGGGCGGGTGCACCGTGAATTTCGCAGGCCTTTCCGGCTGGTCCAACTTTTCCAGGATAAACCGGTTGGTAGCCAGCAAGGTTTCTTTCTTCCCGCAGTCATACCAATTGGGCACGCTGTGGGTTGCGAATCTGACCCCCCGGCTTATCATAGATGCCAGGGCATCGGTCAACTGAATTTCACCGAAGGTGGTGTGGCCGGACTGCACGAGTCGTTTGAGTTCCTCTTTCAGTACGTCTGAATTGCTACAGTAATACAACCCGATCAGGGCCAGATTTGTTTTCGGTTTCTCAGGTTTTTCTTCGACAGCTTTCACCAAACCACCTGACATTTCCACGATACCGAAGCGCTGCGGGTCCGTAACCTCATGGACACCCAAAACGAATTCCCCGGCAGCCACGAATGCGGCCAGGTCACAATCTACGATTGTATCACCCAGGACTATCAATACCGGGCCTGGAGCCGCTTGTTCCAGGCCCATGTTCACGGCGTAGCCCAAGCCCAATAACCGATCCTGCTCGACAAAACTCGCTTTGAACGAGTAGTTTTCCGTTACGTAACTTCGAATCTGTCCACCGAGATGACCGATCACAAAGATCACTTCATCCACGGAAAGTCCATCAAGCGGCTTGAGAACATGATCCAGAATCGTCCGTCCGCCGACTTCCAGAAGCGGCTTCGGTCGTGAATCGGTGTGGGGTTTTAGCCTCTGGCCAACCCCTGCTACAGGTATGATTACTTTCATTTTCACGCTACTTCAGAAAGCCAATGGTAGGCAATGGCGGTCTATATGACAAGTACTAATTGGGAGGTCTCAGACTGCCTGAGTAAAGTCTAATGAGAACAGGGCATCTCTGCATCGAGTGACAGGTCGATGGGCGTCGAATGTGTGTCCGATGATTCGTCGTCGCTTGCCACCAGCACAGCCTGCGCCCCGGACAACTTCGCGGCATGGGCAAGAACAGTAGTTGCCACAATTACCCCACCCGGTTTCCATGGGCCGATGGCAGGAGCGAAATCGAATTCCTTCACAACTTCCTCCATCTCAAGCTGTCCCTGGTCATCGGGTACCTGCTTTTCAAATGAAATCTGCACCCTGTATTGGTCCGCAATGGCGCTCTCGGCAGTCGTGTAGAGTTCGATACGTGATCGCGACGGCGCCACAGCAACCACTCGATATGCAATCAAGTTCACCGAGGGTTCCGTAAATCGGCCGATCAGATCGCTTACATCGTTGTCGCTGACTTCCAGCCAGGCCAGTAAGGCTCGATCCGGATCGGAAAGTCTCGCCGGTTCGTCATTGTCGTCCAACGCAACCAGGGAGTCCAGCAACTGATGCACCAAAAACTGTTCGGCAAACGCTCTCTGAAGACTATCACCGAAAAGAAAGTGCCGCACAAAATCCAGCCGATCTGCGAGATGCTTACTTAGCGGGGAACAGGTGTACCCGGCATCGACCCGCTCGGTTACTTCTTTCCAGGTGGTGAAGAGAGCAGCCTTTCTTGCCAGTTGCGTATCATCCGGCGCCGAGAAAGCGGCCAAAATGTAGAATCCGGCCGCCTGCGAAAAAAACGGGACACCCTGCTTGGCAAGTTCATCGGCGCGTTGGTGAAACTTACTGCCGAGCCGGGTGATGATCTCTTTCCAATGTTCGTTTTCCAACAACTCCTGGTTCTCAAGATACAAGCGTCCGAACGACTCGGTGATTACATCATAACTGACCAACTGCCCGGCTTCAATCGCGTCCAGCAGTTCACAGGCCTGAGCCGGGAGACCGTGGGGGTTAGTTGTCGTGTCATAGACCGGGGTGTCCTTGTCGTAGCCGCAACCGAATGGGATGGCGATCACGGCCACACACAAGATAGCCGCTACCGTCCCTGTTATTGATCTTGTCACTGTCGAACCCTCCATGACTTTCGGTTGCCGAACAGCATGGTCAGAAAAGATATGAAAACGATCCGATCCAGTCTTCGGAAAGGAATTGCACTCGCCCGATCAGGAGCGAGACACGCCCCATCACGGTGTAGCCGAAGTGAGCGCCGAACGAGATCATTATGAACCAAATACCAACTTTGGCAGTGACACCCAGCACCCCCACATGTTCCTTCGAGAAATAGAAGTAGATCAGGGTCGATATCACACCAACAGCCACGATAATTGCCAGCAGTGCAGTCTCAAGTCCACCGCCGCCACCCAGCGACTGCATAGTTGCCTGCATCTGGGGAAGTACCAGACCGTGAAGTTGTGACACTATAAAGATACCGGCCGTTACACCCATAACAAAGGCCAGCGAGGTGCGCGAGACCCAGCTATACTTTGGGAAAAACCGGGCAAACATAAGAAAGCCCAGAATACCGGGGAAGATCAAAAGCCACTTGCCGCCAACCATCGGGACCCATAGCTGAGTGACAATCACCGTGTCCCAAATAAGACCGACATAATAGCCGGCTGACAGACCGGCGAAAATGTGTTCGGCTACTTTGTAAAGTGGGTTGTCCTTGTACATGAAGCTGAACAAAGACAGCGTGAAAAAGGCAATCACCCAGATTTCAAAAATCTCCCAGCCACTCATGAGGTGAGTCCCCTTTTGTGTTTGCCGAGAATAAAGTAGCTGACGTTGCCCAGCACTACCAAGGCAATGATCAAAAGATGCACCATTGATTGGGCACCCATGCCGACGACTGCTTTTGCTCTCTTGTCGACCAGTATTTCATACTCAGCCGCACCCTTCATGCCGCCCAGAAGCCCAACAAACTGACCGGAGCCGACAAAGGCGTAGTACTTAGGCGCACTGACTGCAGTTGTACCGCATCCCATGGGCACACCGTATTGCGCATTCACAATCGATACCCAATAATCAGCCGTGGCGTTGTCGGCGATCTCAAATATAAAGGACACTTGTTCGTAATTCACAACCGAGTCCATCATAGGTATCTCCGGCAAGGGCGTGCCGGAGTTGTCGGTCGGGAAAATCGATTCTATCGAAGTGCCCATCCCCGACAGAACGGCCACATAGTTGGCCTTATAGCCCAGGTTGACAAAATCCTCACCGTAGACTTTGCCATACTCTTGTGCAATCTCACGGGTCACGGTTTCGGCCATCGATGGGCCACCGAGAGGAATATTGGACAGGGTGATCACCTTGCAGTCTTTGCGCCACATGTGATGGAGGGCGGAGCGGGCCATCGGTTCGCACTCTGCAATTGTAGACGGATAGTAATCGAATACAACCATCACCGTGCAGGAGTCAGGCAGTGCTTCGACGGCGTCGTACAGCATCTGTGCTTCCGGGGTTATACTTATCGGGAAATTAGCCGGGATAACGAACGGGATAACAACAGCCAGTCCTACCATAAGGTAGACCCATCGGCGGTCGATTTGCTCCATCCGTTCCCAGAAATTCATGTGGCTACCCTTTCCCCATGTAAGTTCGTTCGATTCCCAGAATAATGCGCAGCGACATAGATGCAGCGCCCAGCGCGGCGCCGATTATAATTCCCCGCTGTACAGCCAGGTTGGCGCCGTTCATGACATAAGAATTTAAGAATCCGGGGATGTCACCGGGCAGAAGGTTGAGGAACGCTTCGCCCATCGGCACCCGCCACAGCATAACGACCGTTGCCGTCAACAGTAGAATAGTCGACTCGGCGCTTCGGGCGCGGAAAGCGCGATAGGCAGCCGACGCAATGTAGAAAGCAAGTGTGGCAAACATCGTTGCCATCATGGGTGAGTCAAGATAGACAAAAAGCCAATCGTAGATGGACCCTTCGTTGCGTCCGAACAGTGACGACCAGGATTCAGGCAAGATGGCCGGAATGGCCATGGCAAAAATCGAAATCAGAGTGAGTAGCTTGTAGCCCCAGCCCTCTTTGCGCATCTTGACAGCCGACCAGTTGACGCGAGTGATCGAAACGACGCCCAGCAGCAGCGTAAAACCACCGACGATTGTCAGCCAGATGGTCAGCTCTTGTGAGATATCCCCTACAAAGGTCCCCTCACGGAAGAAGAACGACACCACCAGTGCCAAACCGGCTAAGAATGCTACTGCAACTGGTACTGTGGTTTTCATACTCTAAAAGATTCCTGTCGTTCTCTAAACCGATTCAAACCAACTGAAGTAGGTGGCGCCATAACCGAGCGACGCCAAGATAACGCCGACGATAATCCCGAATGCAATCAGCATCTTGACAAAATCCTGACCCTTGAGTCCGCCTAACATGACCGGCTCTTTCGATAAGTAGGCCGAAGCAGCGTACAGTTCTTCGCCCATCAAAGTGTAGTCACAGGCCGCAATGAAGAACGGCAACTGTTCCGGTCGGGCCGTTCCGGCAATCTGAATCGATCCGGCCGCGTTGCCGGTCTCGGCCAATAAAAGCGACTCGGCAAAGAACGCGCCCATGTAGATATTGGTGGCCGGCCGTTCGCGCATCATGTAGCCGTTAACATTGGCTGTAAAGGCGAACTGCTCACCGGCAACATAGCGCACGGTGTCTTTGTCGTAGAAATCTTTTTTGCCCATCTCAACATACGCCTGCTCGACCACTTCCTGCCCGGCAGCCAGTACGAGAGGATAGCGCACCGGAACCATCAGCGGCGTCTCGTACTGGGCGGTGATTCGCGCCACCCGACCGAGAATCGAAATCCCGGCAATCGTCTCGATTTCGTCGAGTTCGGCGATACCGGGGACGAACAGGACCGGACGGCCCATTTCTGTAGCCCGGCCTACCGCTTCTTCGACGGCATCAAGACCGGGAATTTTGCGAAGGAAGAGCGGTTTACCCTTTCGGGCCCAACTGGTGTAAAGAAGAATAGCCGTTGAAAAAACAAAAACCAGGACGAGTGCATTGATCCGCTCGGTGCGAAAGACGCCGGTTGCAGCCTCCTGAGCCAGGACGGTCTGGAAATCGATAGCTATATAGGCTATGATGAAAGCTATTGGGCGGAGGTCGATGTAGTCCCGAATCTTTTGCACGGCGGAATATACGACCTGAAAACCCGATGTCAAATCAAATGTGCGCGTCGTCGGGTGGCCGCCTCAAACCTTGTTTGGGGCGGGAATCCAACTTGCGGCGAGTCACCCCCAAAGCGACTTTGAGGGTGCCACCCGCCGTTGTCAAATCAAATGTGACCGAGTCTGAAGGCTCGGCCATCACAACGCATCCAGTAGGGCAGCATCCCTGCGATGCTGCCGCGCGCGAAGCGCGAAGAAGTGATCTATCACCAAAAAAAGGGACAGGCGCGAGGGCCTGTCCCTGTAAAGTACATATGTGGGGGCGTTACTTCATCAGGATCATCTTCTTGGTCTGCTCAAAGTCAGACGTCGTGATCCGGTAGAAGTAGATACCAGAACCAACAGCGCTGCCGCTTTCGTCGGTACCGTTCCAAACTGCCTCGTGCGTACCGGCTTGGAAGTGACCGTTGGCAATCGTGGCCACTTTTTGTCCGAGCACGTTGTAGACGGCCAGTTCAACCATACCGGCGGACGGCAGGTTGTAGCTGATCGTGGTGGCCGGGTTGAACGGGTTCGGGTAGTTCTGAGCCATGCTGTAGCTGTCCGGTAGTAGGTCGTCGGCCGACAAGCTGCCCAGGCTGACACGAGTACCGGTGCCGCTGTAGGTCAGGTCGGATGCTACACGTTCACCATCGATCCGAACGTTGAGCTGGTCGCCGTTTTTCGGATAACGGTCGTTCTCAGCATCGTAACCATAGATCGAGGTAAACTTCAGGATACCGTCGTTGTACACACCGGAACCACAGAGGACACCCTTTTCGGTGAAGACCTCAACAGTAGCGCCTGAGCGTACCGGTGTGCCGTCGACTTCAAGATTGGCGCCGTAGACCGACATCCAGTTGCGTGACGGAGCCACACCAACCGATGCAGCCAGCGAACCACGATTGTCACCACGCGGGGTAGCGAATGTACCACCGGAGAAGCCGGGGTATTCCAGCATATCGTCGTTGATGACCTTGACCCAATAACCGAAGCCGGGGTACAGGTAGTCAAGTGACTGGTGAAGCGGGTCGCCGGGGATATAGTCGGCGGCGGCGCCGTCAAAGCCGTAAGCAACCAGCAGGTTGTCGGTAGCCAATAGCGAAGCGAAACCGTCATCCACCGGCAGGACATCCTCGGGCCAGTAGCTGACCAGGTTCCAACCGGAGTAGACCATAATCGCTTCGTTGGGGCTGATGATTCCGCCGCAGATCTCAAAGCTGACCGGGCAGCTCACACGCAGCCAGTAGCCGTGATGGTAGTCAACGGAACCGAGCGTCGAGAACTCAGGCAGAGCAGGATCATAGGTTAGACCACCGCGATCGAAGCCAAGCACCACGTCGACACACTCAGAGATGTCGGCGATAGCATTGCCGATATCGTCAGAGTAAGCGACGTTCCATGAGATCAGATGCCAGCCGGCATCCAGATCGAAAGCGATGCAGGTTTCGTCCGGCACGATAGTGAAGTCACACACCATGAAGACAGCGCCGTTCTCAGTCCAGATGAGTGGAGAGTCGGGATCAACGGCAACACCGTTGATATGGATCCACATCAGGTCACCGGGGTCGGCGCCTTCATCGACGTCGGCGGTGTAGATGTCGTCGGCATAGATCAGAATCATGCCATACGAACCGTCGGGCTGAACTTCGCCCATGCCGCACAGGACACCGTCGGGATCGTAGACGGTGATAATGTCACCGGGACTCAACGGTACACCTTCGAGCATCGGCTCGGGGCAATAGATATTGATCCAGCGATCAGTCGGGGTGACAACCTGGTCGTCGGTCACACAGATGGTCTCTGTCGCTGTTGATTGGCGACCGCAACCATCGGTCATCACCAAAGTGACGTCAAAGCAACCGATGGACTCATAAATGTGCATCGGGCTTGTCTCGACACTGGTGTTTCCATCACCGAAGTCCCAACTATAAGTCGCTTCGTCGGTGTCGTCGCTGGAACAGTTCGAGAATGTCACTTCAAGCGGCACCGTGCCTTCCATCGGATCGGCAGTGAAACAGGCTACAGGAGCGTCGTAGGAGTCGACACCGTAATCGATAACACAAGTTTCACTTCCGCAGGTGTTGGAAGCGGTAACAGTGAAGTTGTAGGTTGTGCCGGGCTCGGCCAAGAAGCAGAGCTGACCATCAGCCCAGGTTGCGCCGCCGTCGACGACAACTTCATCGGCGTTCTCGATGGGCAGGTCCAGACAAAGCTCGGCCGGCTCACACAGAGTAGCGAAGTTCTCAGCCGGTGGGCAGGTCATGACGACTGCCGGCGGCTGATTGACTTCGACAACGAAGCTACACTCAGTCGCACCACAAGCGTTGGTAGCGGTCAGTGTAATCTCGTGTGGACCGAAGCTATCAGGCAGGAAAGTGAAAACACCGTTGCCGTAGCTTCCCTCTGAAACCGTCACCTGGTCGGCATTGGTGACACCGATGGTAACGGTAATCGCGCCGAGTTCACACATTTCGAGTTGAATGGGACCGCTCGGGCAGTCAACAACCGGCAGCGGGCAATCCGCAATGTTGATCAACACGGTGCAACTAGATTCGCCACACTCGTTGGTGGCGGTAACGACAACCGTGAATTCACCGATTTGGCTTCCGTCGAAACAAAGCTCTCCATCGGCCCAGGTTGCCGGCAGATTAGGAGAGTCAACGTTGACCGAAACTGCTCCCTGAATGTCCAGATCGACACAGATATTACCTTGGGTCTGGGTCGCAGTAATCGGTACGTCGGGACAAGCGATTTCCGGAACGTCTTTGATCGTAACATTGACGGACAGATCGCAGATAGCCTCGCCGCAGCCGTTGGTTGCAGTGACATTGAAGTTAACCAGACCACTGGCTTCAGCGTTGAAACAAAGCTGTCCGTCGGCCCAAGTGGCACCTTCGACCACCACATCATCAGCACCGGCGATGACCAGCGGTACACAAACTTCACCCGGACCGCAACGTTCGGCGGCCAGTTCGACCTGCGGACACTCGATAACCGGGTCCGAACCCATGGACACGTTCACCACGACAGAACAGAAATCGTCGCCGCAGGAGTTGGTGGCGTTCACGCCAAAGACATATTCACCCGGTTCGGTGGCCGTGAAGCAGAGTTGACCATCAGCCCAGGCGCCGCCGCCGCTCGAGGTAACCTCATCAGCATTGTCTATCGGCAGGTCAATACAGACCTGACCCTGGCCGCAGATGAAGGCATCCACCGGACCGTCGGGACAGGTGATCGACGGAGCCAATCCGCCGCCACCGGCACAAACGCGGATGGTAAAATTGTGACTGAAAGACGTGTGCGAGTAGGACCAGTCCATGGTTTCAAAGTTGTCTACAAGCACGTTGCCGGATTCATCCAGCAGCGAGATTTTGTAGCAACCCGGGTTGACCAGGAATTGGCTCGGAAGAACGATCGTGAACAGTCCCTGAGCATTCGACTCAATCGTCAATCCGAACTCCTTGCAGAGAGTGCTGAAGGGAGACCGGATATCCATGTTGAACTCACTCTGGAGTTCACCCCATTCCGGATGATCGAAATAAGCGCGAATATAGTCGCCCGGAGGAGCCGGCGGCTCAAATTCATCTATGCCGGCATCGTAGCAATCGGTGGCCTGATCACTAAGACCAAAAGCAGTACTCTGGTCGCTGACCGAACCACCATCGGTCACCCACAGGACAGCATCAAGGGACGGACCGCCGGGAGCGGGCACATCCGGAACTACCAAGGTGACAGTCACTATCTGACCCGAGTTGGTAGCACCATCAGCCGTCACTGTGACCCAGCCTGAGTGAGTACCCGGACCGGGCATGAGACTCTCGTTGACGGATAACGGGATATCAATCGGCGTCGTGCCATCGAGTACCGGCATATCAAGCCACGGAACGTTGGCGCTGACACTAATATCATGCGCGCAGCTTTCGGAACTGACATTGAAGCTCTTCGGGCCGAGGTCCGGAGCACATTCATCAGCGTCAAACTCCATCAGGTTGGTCGAAAGCACGATGGCCGAAGCCGCCGCCGCGGTGACTGTGAATCCGTCCGGCAGCATATCCGGAGGAGCGGTCGGGGAGTCGACGGTAACGTCGTACAAGCCGGTCGCAGCGTCGTGGGCAAAGTTGAAAGTAGCCTGCACCGAGGTGGTGCTGATCACCTGCACACTGCTGGCGGCAATAGTCGGAGAACCGCTTGAGTGCGTCAGGAATACATCGGGATTCGTGACTTCAGAACCCTGCACCGATTGCCAATCGGTATTCGCGCCGGTAATTGTTACGACCAGACCCTCATCGCACTGTGCCGCCGTGTTCGGATCAACGGATACGATCACCGGTTCGGCGGGTGCTTCGATTGTGAATGGGTTACTCGTGGCACAATCGGATGTACCGGTGCAACAGACCCGCACCACCACGTTGCCTGACTCGACATCAGGCACCGTCCAGCTGAAAGTACCGGTGTTGGTGGAACCGGTGGATATGGCAGTGAAGGCGCCACCATCGACCGAATACGAGATATCGACAGTATTGCATTCGGCACAATCGGTCGTGGTGTAGGTGATATTATGCATCGTCCCGGACGTCCAGGACTCGCCACCTGCGGGTGAGGTTACGGCAACAGCACAAGCAGCCGGCGGTCCTACGGTGAAACAATGAGGACCATCCCATCCCGGGAATACATCGGGACCAGCCCATTTCCACACCCCGCTGGGTGGGTAGAACGATGAATCAAGACAAATCTGTTTGCCGATTGAGGATTCAGGAATGGGGCCGATGTCGAGCGAATAAACAACATCGTCAAAACCGGCGGCCAGTCCCGGTCCAAAGAACCTAAAGCCACCGAAACCGATCGTGTCGGCGCCTTCTCCGGTGACACTGAAGGGGCTGATGAAGAAGCCACCGTCAAATTGGGCTTTGCCCAACGGTCCCAGAGTGTCGCCCACCATTGGGTTCCAGGTAGCACCGTCGTCTGAGTAGGCGCGGAAGCCATTCGTGGCGCCACCGTGGGAGTCCCCATCACCGGTGAGGCGAAGATAGAAAGTTACCGGCACACCAGTGTTCAGGTGGTCGGCGTCGAGCAGGCCGTCGGTGTGGTCCAGCGACAATGACTGTGCGCCGGCCAGACCACAGACTCCGAAAACCATGATCGACAGGAGAACGAAAAAGCGTAGCTTCATCCGTAAAACCTCCGTGAATAAGTTGTTAGAAATTCTGATTGTATTTGCAAATCAAAGAAACAGCCCGGGGGGCTTTCCATCTCGTAGTTCCAACCTTCAAACGACAGCGGACTATCCGACCTATCTGTCAGACACAACAAAGGCGACCTCACCGAATTCCTCCCGGCGGGCGTAGTATTGGGGCCGGACGGCAAATCGCCATAAACTGCCGAAACCGGCCGATAAGGGCCCATCCCTGAGAGAACTAACGATAGTTCTGGTGTCTCCGGGAACTGTTTACGTTTGGCAATAGCTGCGATCAATTCATTTCCCTCTGAACAAGTCAGATCAGTTAATGTATTTCAGCACAGCCAGCTAAGTTAGACCAACAACAGTAAAACGAGGACCAAGGCCCAGCGGCTAAAAGCCGATAGGCCGCTCTTCGCAGGACAATATAGGGTTGCACTCACAATTGTCAAGGCCAAACGGCCCAAACGGGCGGCCCAACAGGCTTCTGAGCCGCCCAAGGCCGACTTCGAGACCGTCCGGACACCTAACCGAGTTCATAACCTGTCCTCTCGCAACAGAATAAGCGACTGATAAGGCCCTGTTCATTTTATCAACAACATTTTGCGACTCTGTACAAATCGACCCGATTCCAATCGGTAGAAGTAGACGCCCGATGATACCTCCGACCCCCGGTCACTGCGTCCGTTCCAGGTGACCTCATGCCATCCGGCCCGCCGGAATCCCTCTACCAAGGTGGCAACTCGTTGTCCCAACAGGTTGTACACAGCCAGCCGAACCTGACCCGGTTGCGGCAGTCCGTAGGCGATAGTTGTGGCCGGGTTGAACGGATTGGGGTAATTGTCGGCCAGCATGTAATCTGACGGGATTTCGGCGATACTTGCGCCGTCTCGGTTCGCAACCACAGAGTATTCGCCCGGTTCGAGCTTAACCGTGCTGTCATCGTCAAGAGTACGTATGCTTCGACCCTGGCTGTTGACTAAAGTGATACTGTAACCATGTTGTGTAAGTGCTGATATATTAGCGAACTCCACTGCTGTACTTTCATCCCCTTGTACCCTCAGATGCCATATTAGTTCGTCCTCAAACGACCTCATATCTATCCGGAGTCGGTTCCACATCGGCTCTTGTTCCGCCACTATCACGAGACCCGTGGAAGCTCCGGGCGCGGGCGGAGGGCTGGGCAGATCGAACCTCGGGTCGAAGTCGCTGGTGGCCTCACTGTGTACCCCGATTTGGATAGCTGGCGAAATGCCCTCTAAACTGATCGTCACTTTCTGGTCGCCTGATGCCGCGAACAGGTCGGTCATAGGTTCACGTTCCGGAGCTGGTGGTTCCGGATACCAACAGATTTCCAATCCCTCCACCAGAACCGCCAACCAGGCAGCGTCGCCGCCATTCACGGCCCAGTCCATGTCGTATCCGCTACCGTTCCAAACCATAAGCTGGCCCAGAATCCAGCCGTTTGAAACCGCGTAGTTGTATGAGCGTGAGACACCAGGCGCCTCGGCTATTGAGAACTCAGCGTCCGGAAGATAGGCAAAGTTCAGAAACGGTGAGCCGATCATATTCCAGCCGAGATGGGGATTCGTGCAGTATGATGTCAAGCCAGGTGAACAGTCTATACCTTCATAATCTACTCTGTCAGTCTCCGGAGCCAGCAGCCAGTATCCTTCGTCGCATCCATTCAAATGAGTGGGGCTATAATATGAATTGCCATTCCAACCATAGAGCTGCCAGTATGGGAAATCATCTCCGTATACTTCGGATGGCAGTTGCGCACCCAAATCTAAAGGAGCCGACACCATGTTCCAACCCTGGTCGCAGTCGAAGGCGTATGGATTGAGTGTGGGGCAACCCTTCAATTCCGTTTCATACAAATCTGATTCGTCACCCGGAAGGCCGAACTGGGGCGCACCGTAGTCGGTTCTGGTTACGTTCACCCAATAGCACTGATCGGGCAAGAGGTTGTCGATAATCATCTCGTACTCGAAGTACTTCAGGTATCCGTCCGGCGTGAGTTCCGATGGGTCGACAAGATCAGGATCGAGGTTACTGGGGTACGGCTGACCGGGGAAACGTTTCACAATCAGAGTATTAACGCCGAGTTGGCTTTTGTTCAAATCAAACGGCTCAAAGTGAAAAGCTGAATCAGGGAAGTCGGGATGGATAAACGGACCGCCATAAATGTAATCGTTGGGGTCGAATGTCTCATCGTCACACCCCTCGCCGTAAAGACATCGCAACTCCTCAAGCGTCATCGGATAATCCCGGAGTTCCCAGGCTTCCAAATCGAAGTTAAAGACATACTTTAGATAGTCATTGATATCGTATGATTCTACTTCAGTATATGACCCTGGCGTGCCGTCGGGGGAGAGGTAGACACGGTAACCTTCAAAGTCGACCTGACCGGTCAGCAGATCCGCCTGAGTCTCAGCTTGCACACCATTCCATCGGACCCAAAGGGCCTCGTCCTTCGGGGCAACCCAAACCATGTCCTGCCCGTCCGAACTTAGTGTGGCTGAGAAATCCGGGACGCCGTCCCCTTCATAGAAAACGGTATCGCACTCTAAATACTCCCACTCGACTTCGCCCGTTCCAGGGTGGGTGTGGGGAGTCGAGTCTGAGCAGCAGACACGAAACTTGCCAAAGTAGCCGTCCCCATCGGTGTCGACACCGGGATTGTCATAAACCCAGTCGGCCCACCGGGCATTGTGGGCCAGATCGGAAAAGTCAAGATTGCTGTAGTACGCATCCGGATTATCCGGCAGATTCGCAATGTTTCCGGCGCTCGTATGGAAGTTTTCGCCTGCCACATAGGCCACTGTCACCGGCAAAGTCTGGCCCGGCTGAATGTCCCAGGGACCGAACGACAATAGATAGCGAGTGTCAAAACCATCGGCGAAATCGTCGGCGACAGCCTGATTAGGATACAGCCAGTTTGGATCGCTTTCCGGAATCGTAGCGGTGAACGCCTGATCGTAATCAAATTCCGGGTGACTCATAATATAGTGCTTATTGTGATCACCTTCGGGTGTCCCGAGACCACCGGTTCCGAAATCACGAAAAGGGTCCTCCGTCGTTCCTCTGAGTCGTGGGCCGAAGTCGAGCGCTCCGTTCCCATTGCTAGCCCACCAATTGAAACTGTACTGCATGTCATCCGCCGGCACACCCAGCGGCGCCAGTCCGGTTACATGCGGCGCCGGCACGGGACTGAAGAAGTCGCCGTCGTTGTCGGCGCTCCAGGCGATATTGACCGTGTCGATAAACTCACAGCTGCCCTGTTGAGTTGGGTAGGTCTGGAGGAAGCCACTCAGGTCATCGGCATAACCGGCGGTATGGCTGCAGTCCCGACAGATGTCGGCGTCGACATATATCCCCAGGTAGACTTGGCTCAGTTGTTCCGCCCCAATATTCTCCACTTCGAAATTCATCAGGACGAAGTCCTCCGTCCACGGATGTGTCCAGGCGTAGGAAGTCTGGGTTACCTGGATATCCAGTGGCACATGAGGCCGGCCGCTCCAGTCGGCTGGAACGCCGTCGGTAAAAGTATCCATGTACACACCGATGTAATCTTCCTGTGACACTGCATCTATGTATAAAGGGCTGTCCGGATCAAAGGTTGATCGTTTGACCATGCCGCCAAACGGTATCTCGTCGGGAGACATTTCCCGACCCGGGCGCCAGCCATCGGCTCCGACAGAAACAAGAGTATCGTGACCGCGTGTGGAGCCTATCCATAAGGCTCCGGCAAATAGATACTCCGCGCCCGAGCCTCGTGGATACTCACAGGAGTGGAAAATCGGATCACCGGTAAAAAAGTCTGTCTGAACAGCATTGTAGAAACCCTTACCCAGGGTTCCGGCGTTGTTCACGGCCAGGCCGATCTTGCCCACCCGGTGGGCCGCTATATTGTAATGAGGTGTCACGGCTGGTGCCTTATTGGCCGTTCCACCGTCATCGGCAGCCGTGCGCGCCCCGAGTTCTTCTAAAGTGCCGAAAACCAGCACCAGTAGCAACGTTGTCGAGATTACCTTACAGACCCTCATGTCTCCTCCTCCGACCTTGATTCGTGCGAACTAACTAGTCCAGCGAGAACGCTCATAATATAGGGCAAAACAGTGTTTTGTCAAATTGTCGAGAGTTAGAACGACGATAAGGTGTCCGTGCTCACCGTATCGTCGAATGTCATTTCGCTCCCTGAGGCTGGGTAGCTATAGGGTAGACGGACCAGTTGCGAAACTGTTTAATGTTGAATCGAAAATGTCAATTCTGCAAGGTGTCCAATCAGAACGCCACTCCGAAACCAAATCCAAACCGCAACTGGTGGGTGCTGGTCTCGTAATCGATTCCCGGGTAAGTCGTGCCGGCGCGGACAATCTGTTCTTCGCCGGTATCCGGGTCGTAATAGATTTCGTCACGATACCATGTCTGCGTCTGAGAGCCCGAAGCGCTGTGCTTGACATACTCGAATTGTCCCGAAAAGAACGGCCGCACCGAGCCATGCTGAGTCAGCAGCAAGCGCGCCTTGGCCTGCGCAAGAAAAGCCCAGCCGGTGGTGGAGGCTTCAGCCGTCTTACCGCGCAACACATGGTCGTCAAGATCGGAGGCCATCAGTCGTCCCAATGCCAGCTGAGTTCCCATCGATAGTTGCCAACTCGGAATCACATTCAACCGCATACCCACTTGAGGCAGTTTATAGGTCGCCTTGTAATAACCCACTTTCACATTCGAGCTTTTTGAGACATCATGGGCCAGGCCGTCATTACGCACCTGCCAGCCATCGTAGCCCATCACGTCAAACTCAATTCGATTATAATGAAACCCGGCCATCGCAGCCAGTTGCACTTTTGGTCGCTGCAAGATCGACATTGCCGCTTCCAGTTTCAAAAGCAGGTAATTCGTTTTTGTCCGCGACTCCGTCCAACTCCATTTGAAACTTTCTGTACCCAAGGGATCAAACCACCAGTCGTGATCCTCCATTTTGGTGCTGGGGTCGGTTACGCTCATAATGGCGCTGCCGTTAAACGTTAGCGTTTTTCCGGACGAAGTCTTGGTTTCGGCCACAATGTCGAATCCGGTAAGGGTCATATCTACCGGAAACTCCAATTGACTGCGGCCGCCCAGCAGAACGGTGTCACCGTCCTGGTCAATGGCCAGGCCCACGAATTGGATCGTATAATCCGTTTTGCCGGTATTGAATAGCAGCACCGGAGAAGCTTCGATTTTGAATTTCCCTTCAGCCTGAGCCGCCGATGAGATTGCTGCTGATATTAGCAAGACAGTAATGAGGCACTTTTTCATCGCTGTATATCCTCCACGTAGTTTTTGCTCGACCAACGCACCCATGATACAAAACGTTCAACGGCTCGTCAACGTTGTAACCGGGCGGTGATAAATCACTTCTTCGCGCTTCGCGCGTTACTCATGTCGTCCTGAGCGGAGTCGAAGGGTGATAAATCACTTCTTCGCGCTTCGCGCGTTACTCATGTCATCCTGAGCGCAGTCGAAGGGTGATAAATCACTTCTTCGCGCTTCGCGCGTTACTCATGTCGTCCTGAGCGGAGTCGAAGGGCGATAAATCACTTCTTCGCGCTACGCGCACTACTCATGTCATCCTGAGCGCAGTCGAAGGGTGATAAATCACTTCTTCGCGCTTCGCGCACTACTCATGTCGTCCTGAGCGGAGTCGAAGGGTGATAAATCACTTCTTCGCGCTACGCGCGCTACTCATGTCATCCTGAGCGCAGTCGAAGGGTGAACTTCGACAGTTACTCAGTCTGGGGACCTCGATAATCGTTGGAGGATCAGCCCCTTCGCTGCTTCCAGGGCCAGGCCGCGGTGTGATACCTCGTTCTTCTCGGCTGTTGTCATCTCGGAGAATCGTTTATCGGCGGGCGGGTAGTAAAAAACCGGATCGTAGCCGAACCCTTCATGCCCGATCACATCTTCGGCGATGAACCCCTCGCACGCCCCCTCGCAGGTATCGGTGGTGCCGTCGCCCCAGTCAATCGCAATCACACAGCGGAACCTGGCGCTCCGCTGCTTTTGCGAAACACCATGGAGCTGCTTTAGCAGCTTCTGGTTGTTGTCGTCGTAGGTGACGTTCACCCCGGCGTAGCGCGATGAGTAAACACCCGGCGCACCGTCTAAGGCATCGACTTCGAGTCCGCTGTCATCGGCCAGTGCGGCCTGCCCGGTAAACTTTGCGATACCGTTGGCCTTGAGACGAGCGTTCTCTTCGAGTGTACTGCCGGTTTCTTCGATATCTGGAAAGTCTTGGAAGTCGTCAGCAGTGAGTATCGTCACCGGAAGATCGTTAAGCAACTGCTTGATCTCCCGGACCTTGTCTTGGTTGTTAGTTGCCAGGACTAATTGCACAGGTGAGCCTGCCCATAAATGGGTCTTATGCGTTTCGCGCATCTCTCACATGCATCCACTGTCATTCCCGCTCCCACTCTGTCATTCCCGTCCCCACTCTGTCATTCCCGTCCCCACTCTGTCATTCCCGTCCCCACTCTGTCATTCCCGTCCCCACTCTGTCATTCCCGTCCCCACTCTGTCATTCCCGCGAAGGCGGGAATCCATCCTCGATCTATAGTAAACTGTCGAAACCTGCCTTCGGCAGACCTTCGGTCCAGGGGTTTCGACCTACGAGAACTTGAAAAGCGCGAAGGGTCAAAAAGTGACATGCCACCGCGCCTGCTAATACCCACTGATATCCACCCGCGTGATCTTGTCGATCGGTTCACCGAGGAATTTACCGGCAACATTGCCGAACTTCTCCGGCACGTCACTGACAAAATACTGTCTTGTGCCCGCGGACGCATCTTGTTCATCAGTACGCAGCAGACCCCTGTCGGTGAGGGTGGAAAAAGCAACCCGCGCCGTTTCTTCGCCTGAGTCAATCAACGTCACTTTGTCACCCATGACGTCCGCGATCACTTGTCTCAACAACGGGTAGTGCGTGCAACCGAGCACCAAAGTGTCAATGTCGACATCATGCATCGTTTGCAGGTAGTCACGCGCGATCAGATAGGTAGCATCCTTATCGAGGTATCCTTCTTCGGCCAACGGCACGAACAACGGACAAGCCAGCGAAAAGACTTTGATCTTCGGATCGATCCGATGGATTGTCGAGGCATAAGCGTTGGAACCAATAGTGGCGTTGGTGCCGATGACACCGACCCGACCGTTGGTTGTCCGCGCTACCGCCGCTTGCGCACCCGGTTCGATAACGCCCAGCATACCGACTTCGTGTTCTTTGGCCACTTCACCAAGGGCCACCGACGAAGCTGAGTTGCAGGCGCAGATGATCAGCTTGACATCGTGTTCGATCAGAAAGGCAACATCCTGCAGCGTGAACTGCCTGATGATCTCTTTGGAACGCCCTCCATACGGCGTGCGACCGACATCACCGAAATAGACCACATCTTCGTGCGGCAACAGTTTGTACAATTGGCGGGCAACGGTCAGGCCGCCTACGCCGCTATCGAAAACGCCGATGGGTGCGTTATTACTCGTTGACGATGGGTTTGTCATCCGGCTTTGTCTTTGCTTTTTTGTTCGTACTTGACTTTGAACTTCTTGATTGCCTTGTAAACGGCCTGGGCCACCTGTCGGTGATACTTTTTGCTCTTAAGCGTCTTCTCTTCTTTCTTATTGGAGATAAAACCGGTCTCGATCAGTACCGATGGGGTGAAGACTTTGTTGAGCACGAAAAACCCGGCTTGATCGACGCCGCGCGAGGGGATATTCAAGCTGTTGCGAAACTCCCGGCCGAGCATCAAAGCCAGATCATACGACTCGGCCTGAAACTCGGTCATAATCATCTCGTTGAGGATGCTCAGGATCGGGTTGTCCAGTCCATACTGATCGGATTCTGTTTCCTCTTCGTCGCGGTGTGCATCCAGCGCCGACCGCTCTTTCAGGAAGAAGCTGTTTTCAAACTGAGCCACCGACCGAGCCGAATCGTTCTTGGCCGGCGCCAGAAAGAAGACGTTCCAACCACGCGCCCGCTTTTTCACCGAGGCGTTGGCGTGAATGGAGATGAACAAGTCGGCACCGGCGGAGTTGGCGATGTCGGCCCGTTTATCGAGCGTCACGGTGCGGTCACCATCGCGGGTCATGACGACCTTGAACAGTTTTTCTTTGCGGATCAGTTTGGCCAGTTCGCGCGCTATGTTCAGCACAACGTCCTTCTCCCGAGTCTTACCGGGACCGATGGCGCCGTAGTCGCTGCCGCCATGACCGGCATCGATAACGATAACGTCAACTTTGTCGTCCGGCCCGACAATCGGCGCCGCCGACGAATCAATGACAAAGCCGGCATCGGCGATTGATATCTGAATACGCGGTGGATTGTAGGCCATCTTGTGATGCAACTTATCCGTTCGTACTTTAAGCCTCATCGATACCTGGCCGGAACCGGCGGCCTGATGAGTCGTGAGCTTGTACATGTAGCGAGAGTCTTTGCGTGAGGCCAGTTTCGGCTGGTTGATGCGCCCTTCGGTGATGGATATATTAAGCCAGTTGCCTTCGGTTACATAGACCTCATAGGCCAGTGCTCCGGTGAGCATCAGTTCAACCAACAGTCCGTTGGCTTTGCGCGACACTTCCAGGTCGGTGACGTTGAAATACTCGGAATCCATGCGCAGAAGCCTGAGCTTACTGTCGAACGACAACGACTGTGGAACAGCGCCGTTTAGAAAACTCACAAAGGTCTCGGCCGGGAGGTAGAGACGTCCATCTTTGAGCCGGGCTTCAAAAGTCATGTTGTAGGTGTGATCGTTGAGTTTGAAAAATGGAGAACCCAGCACAAAGTCGAATCGGTTGGCGCCGTCGGTGTAAGTGATCTGATGACCGACTGTCTCCCAGTCGAGCGTGCCGCCAAGTATCTCAGCCAACTCTGAAAAAGATAGATAGGTGATGCGGTCCTGGTGATAGGCTGAGATGTCCTGTTTGCCGCCGGCAAAAACAACTTCCACCGTCTCGGCGGCGTATGAGTCGGCCGAAAGAGCCGGCAGCATGAGCAGGCAGATGACCCTTAGGTAACGACGGAACATCAAAAATCCTTTTTGAGGGCCTGGCTGATTTTTCTGTTCGCCTCAGCCTCGCTGATGACCTGGCGCTTGTCATATTTCTTACGCCCGGTGGCCAGGGCCAGTTCAACTTTTGCCAGATTTCCTTTGAAGTAAATGGACAAGGGGATCAGGGTATGTCCTTTCTGTTCGGTCTGGACAAACAGTTTGCGGATTTCCCTTTTGTGCAACAACAGCCGCCTTGGCCTGAGCGGATCGTAGCTGGTATCAGTGGCCATCTTGTACGGCGAAATGTGCAGGTTCTTCAGGTAGACCTGACCGCTCTCAACAACGGCGTATGAGTCCGAGAGGTTGATCTTGCCTTCCCTCAAGGACTTCACCTCGGCGCCGTGCAACTCAAGGCCGGCTTCCAAACTACTGAGTATCTGGTAGTCACGCCTGGCCCTGCGATTTCTGGCTATATAGCGGATCTGATCGACATCTTTCATTAAGGCCAGAATAGGCGAATGGATGCCCATTTGCAATTAAAATCGGAATGGACGTGTCTCGATGCGCCCACTCGGGTGTATCAGCCACTCCTCAAGATCGTTCCGGGAACGCCGACAGTACTACTGAAAGAGCATTGAGCGGGGCAAAGGCAAAGCGGGCGGTGCCTGTATACGAGAGGGAGGCTTCATGACCAACACTGAACCCAACATAAATGGAACGATTCTGGTAGTCGACGACGAAGAGGTAATTGTAAGTCTTCTCAGTAGTATCTTGGAACGTGAGGGTTATCAGGTGCACTGCGGTAGGTCGGGTCGAGAAGGGGTGGAAATCGCAATGAAAACACATCCCGACCTGATCATAATGGACATACTCATGCCTGATCTGGATGGCTACGGCGCCACCAGATTGATCAAACAGAACCCAACTATGCAAAATGTACCGGTGATATTCCTGACCGGTCGCTCGGCTGAAGAAGATGGAGGGAAAGCATTTGCCAACGGGGCCACCACGTTTGTCCGGAAACCGTTCAAACGGAGGCAGATAACGGACCTGGTCAAGCTAACCATGATGTCCGCGACAGCCTAATCTTCCTCAAGGGTTAAGAATTCGCGCCTATCAACCGACATATTCATAACAAGAAGGATAAAAGCCTGACCTTAGGTGGGTTTGACTAAAAGGAATAATCGGTTGTCTCAGAAGGTCAAAATCAATACCGCCCGCGTTCTGGTTATCGATGATGAACCGGAAATCACCGAAATCGTTGAGACGTTTCTTATGGAGTCAGGCTACCAGGTGGCCGTCGAGAATTCTCCGAACGATGCCGTACAAAAGGCGCGCGCTTTCAAGCCCGATGTGATTCTTCTGGACATTATGATGCCCGGAGTTGACGGCTACGATATTTGCCAACAGCTCAAGGGCGAACCTCAGTTTGCCGACACCCCGATCATTTTTCTAACAGGCAAGGATCGTTCCGACGATATGGGCAGGTCATTCCGCTCAGGTGGTGATATGTTCATTAAGAAACCGTTCTCTTGTGAAAGACTCCTGGAAATCGTCAATATCGTTTTAGTCTCAACCGGGAAACATTGAGGCGGGCGCTTTTTTTTGTTGACGATTATAGTGCAGCGCACTATAATAGGGTAGGAGTAAACCATGAGAGTCATCAAACGATACAGTAATCGTCGTCTATACGATACCAGTGAAAGTCGCACCCTCACTCAGATGGATCTGGCTAATCTGGTGCGAAGTGGTATCGACCTGAAAGTGGTGGATACTTCTTCCGGACGAGACATTACTATGGCGGTGCTGGGTCGTATAATTATCAGCGAGGCCCCGCGGTGGTCGGACAAGCAGCAGACGAAGGAACTGTTTTCAAAAATAATCATGATTGGAGGAGAGAAGTCCATGTCTATTCTCAAAAACACAATTCTGGCCTCGATCGGTGCCATTCATGTCACCAGAGCCAAAGCCGAAAAAATCATCGATGATCTCATCAAGAAGGGCGAGCTTGATAAGTCCAGCCGCAAACAGGCGGTGATGGAACTCTTGGAAAAAGCTGAGTCATCGACCTCCAAGCTCAAGGATCGGGTGGCCAAGGAAGCTGGACGGGCGCAGCATGAAGTGACCAGTCTGGTCAAGAGGTTGAATTTGGCAAAACAGTCGGACATGAAAAAAGTCGAGGCCAAGGTCGACAAATTGGCCAAACAGATGCGGCTGTTGCAGAAAAAGCTCGACAGCCTGGGGTGACACGGTCAAGCCGTGTTTTTGCGGCTTCGCCAGCCCTTCACTTCATGCCGCAGTCACCCAACCTCATGCTATGCGGAGTCGAAGCATGAACACTACGGGCGGCAAGTAGAAGCTACTATTGATCCCACCCGACGCAAAGCCTCTGGGTGGGGTACCGTGTGTAGGGCGGGTCCGTCTTCACCTGCGCGCCGCGGCGTGAACCCGCCAATGCCCGGAAGCAGCTTCGTAGGGCAGCCCGCCGCGGCGGACTGTAATCCTGCCGGCTGGGTAGAGCTGCTCACTGATCGCTTAGAAGCTGCTCCAACCCATCTTCGTCGATAGTCGCAATTCCCAGCTTGCGAGCCTTGGCCAGTTTTGACCCGGCATCGACTCCGAATAGCAGGAAGTTCGTGCTCGATGATACCGTGGCACTTACCTTGCCACCGTTCTGGACTATAAGGTTTTTGTAGAAACCGCGCGGTTTGGTTAGCTTGCCGGTTATTACAAACGTCTGTCCAGCCAAAGGTCCTTGTTGACTTCGGGTCTGCCAGGTCGGGAACTCAACACCGCCCTCGCGCATCCGATCAATCATTCGAACATTAGTTGGATTCGAAAAAAACTCACCAATGTCAGCGGCGATAGTCGGACCGATACCCCCGACACTTTCCAACTGTTCGACCGTAGTTGTCTGCAATCGTTGGAAGGACTCATACTGTGCGGCCAGGCTGGCGGCAGCCGCCTCACCCACGCCTGAGATACCCAATGCATAGATCAGGCGTGGAAGGGATGTTCTCCGAGCGCGGTCAATGGCCGTGAGCAAGTTCTCAGCTTTCTTGTCGGCCATCAGCTCAAGTGGAAGAAGCTGCTCTTTGGTCAGGAAGAACAAATCCGCCGGATTGGACACCAGTTTCTCGGCGATCAATTGACGGGCCAGTTTCCCACCCAGACCTTCGATGTCGAAGCCGGACTTGGAGGCAAAGTGAAACAGCCGCCCCTCGAGTTGATCCGGGCAGGATGTGTTCAAGCAACGCCAGGCCGCTTCACCCTCGGAGCGACTGATCGACTGGTTGCATGAGGGGCACACGGTGGGGAACTTCACGGCCTCGGTCCCTTGCGGACGCCTGGTTTTATCGACCTCCACAACTTCCGGGATAACATCGCCTGCCCTTCGGATTGTTACCGTGTCGCCGACGCGTACATCGAGGGCAGTGAGTTCATCTTCGTTGTGCAAAGATGCATGGGTGACCATGACCCCTGAGACTCTTACCGCTATCAGTGTTGCCACTGGCGTCACCACACCGGTGCGGCCGACCGAAAACTCGATGTCCTCCACCACAGTCTGCGCTGTTTCGGCGGCGAACTTCCAGGCCACCGCCCATCGGGGAGCGCGTGAAATCTGTCCCAGGATTTCCTGGTCGGCAAAACTGTCGACTTTGACAACCATGCCGTCGATCTCGTAGTCCAATTGGTCGCGTGCCGCTGCGAGCATATTGAAAGCCTGAGTAACTTTGTGAGTCCCTGTGGCGGGCTTGATCTGATCGTTGATCAGGAAACCCTCTTTATACAGAAGGTCCATAACGGCGTGCTGTTTATCGAGCGACTTCAGGTTGGTGTCGGAGATACCGTAGGCGTAAAACAATAGCGGCCTGGATGCGGTGATCTTTGAGTCAAGCTGTCTCAGCGATCCGGCTGCAGCATTGCGAGGATTGGCCAGGACGGGTTGATCGTTTGTCGACAGGGTGTCGTTAAGGTGCTCGAATTCCGATTTTCGCATGATGACTTCACCACGCACTTCCAGTCTCGGATACCGTTCAGCCGACTCACTGGACAGCCTCAGCGGGATGGTTGGCAGGGTCCTCAGGTTGGGTGTGATGTTTTCGCCGCTCCTGCCGTCGCCACGAGTGGAACCCAGTACGAACAGCCCGTTTTCATAGACCAATTCGACGGCCAGACCGTCAAGTTTCGGTTCCACGATGTACTCGATCTCACCGTCCGTTTCCAGACCGTCGCGCACTCGGCGATCAAACTCCTCAAACTCTTCAGCCGTGGTCACTTTCTGCAGCGACAGCATCTGCACGCGGTGTTCCGCCTGAGCAAACTTCTCCGAGGGAGAGGCGCCAATCCTCTGGCTGGGGGAATCGGGTGTGACGAGGTCGGGATGGGCTTCTTCGATTTCAAGGATGCGGTCAAATAGTCGGTCATACTCTGCGTCACTGATGGTCGGGTTGTCTTCGATGTAGTAAAGACGGTCGTGCTTCTGGACGGATTGGCGCAGTCGATCGAGTTCCTGGATAGTTTTCTTGTCTGGTCCCGGCATGATGTCAATAAAGAGGCAGATGCCTTAGCAGTCAACAACTTGGTTGGTGGCAAGCCACCCTTTCGCGCTTCGCGCCTGTTCCTTGTCCAGTAGACAAAACCAAGCGTGACGAGTACAACCTGTCGCGTAGAAACCGGGAGAAGCAACGTTAGGAGTCGACTTGTTTTTTAGATTGTAGACGGCGGGGTCATCCAAGACCACCCAAATCAACCTCAAGATGCCGCCTCACGGCGACAGCGTTTGCGAAAAGATGCAATCGCACGGCCGGCCAGATCGTCCTCGATATCGTTGATCCAGATGGCGGCCAGACGATCCGAAGCGTCCAGCTGTGCGATAACATCCCGGGTCAGGTAGAAGTTTCGCAGGGGCAACCGGCTGGAGAACTGAACATGTAGAAGCGATCGCGAGTGATTGGTGGACAGCCGTGGTTCCCGGATGGTGTCGCGAAAATCAAGCCAGCGAAGATCGGCCACTTCGGCCGCCTGGGGAAACTGTAAATCATCGGAGACTTCCCAGTGTCGGCGCGGTTGTGTCACTTCGATAAAGATCAAACGGGCCTGCCGGTCGAGTTCGAGCTGAACCGACTGGCTCTCCAGATAGGAAAAAAACCGGTACCGAGGATCGAACATACCAATCTGCACATAAAGCGCATCCTCTTCCAGTTGGTAAAAACCCCGACCGGGCACAATTGGCTCGGTCGGGGTGGAGATTCTCAGTCTGGTGGTTGCAAGTGTCACGACATTACAGTTCTTTCAGGCGGTCGCCCGCTTGCTCGGCCGACAGGGTGCCTGAGTAGTCATCCACCAGTTGCTGGTAGACGGTCTTGGCTTGATCCGTGTGTCCAAGTTCTTCATGTGAGCGAGCAAGTTTGTACAAAGCTCGGTCGATATTGGGTGAGCTTTTGTGGTCTTTGGCCAGTAGTTCAAACTCCACGATTGCTTCGGCGAATTTATCCAGCATATAGTAGCTCTCGCCGATCCAGTAGTGTGCGTTTGGCACGTTGTCGTGCTGTGGGCAGTTCTCCAGGAAATCGCGAAACCCGCTGATCGCTTTGTCATACTCAAGTTGCCGAACAAGAATAAACGCATCATCGTAGGTCTTGCTGCAATCAATTCGCGGGGGTGTATCCGTTATCGGTGGCTCCACAGATCCTCTGAGTGAATCGTATACGATTATTTTATCCTGGCAGCATTCATTCAACCTGACCATAAGATCGTTATAGTTCTCAAGCAGGCGTGCGATCTGGGTGTGCAATTCGCTGATCGAGGTCCGCATCTCCGCTCGCAGGCGGCTGTCTGCTTCGGCGCCTGTTGCGATGATTGAGTCCATACGGGCAACCGCCGCCCGCGTCTTGGCGTTGTCGGTTTTCAGCGCGCGCGTGTCCACCAGAATATCCTGGGCCTGACGATGAGTGGCACAGCCACCCAGCCAGCAACCGATACACATAACCGCCATCGTGAGGATGGCGGTTATGATGTTTTTTGAGCGTCCAATCATGTCGCTGTTCTACTGCGATATAATGCGGAACTCGCAGCGCCTGTTCTTCTGGTAGGCCGCCTCGGTAGTCCCCGAATCGGCCAGCCGTTCTTTGCCGTAGCTAACAGTGGACAGTCTGTTGGCCGGGACGCCGCGCCCGATGAGATAATCCATAGCGGACTGCGCACGTTTGGCGCCCAGCGATTGGTTATACTCAACCGTGCCGCGCTGATCGCAATGACCTTCGATCTTGATTATGGCGTCGGTGAATTCCATCATAAGGTCAAAGTTCACATCCAGAGCCGACTTGGCGTCGCCGCGCAGGTCGGACTTGTCGTAGTCGAAGTAGGCCGTCTGAAGCTGTGACTCTTTAAGAGTCGGCGGCGGCGGCGGCGGTGGTGGTGGCGGTGGTGGCGGCGTGGTGTCCGGCGGCGGCGTGGTGTCTATCACCGGCGGCGGTTCGATTACTTCCTTGGGCGGACAGACACCACCCATGGCAAATAGAACGGCCATGCCCAACAGTGTAACCAGTGCAAATCTCTTCATCTCAACATTCCCTCGCTTTATACAAACATTCTTCTACATTCGTACCAAGTTTGCGAAATCTATATCGCCACTCTGAGGCGGTCAATAAAAAAACAGGATTTTTTCGACAGATACGTCCTTTTTGCGCGATTCCAGCGGCCTGAATCCCGTCACTGAGCCAACTTTCCTTCGGCAAAACGGACCACCTTTCCGCCGACCCGAATGTCGATACCTTTCGTCGTCTTTTCAGCCATCAGATGCAGCACCGAGGGCCGACCGATTTGAAGACCCTGCTCGGTGCGGATATCGATAGTGTCTGACTCGAAATACCCTTCCTTAACCAGATATCCGGCCAGGCAACCGTTGGCGCTGCCCGTGGCCGGGTCTTCGGGGACCCCGAAATAGTCGGCGAACATGCGGACATTCAGCTGCAGGTTTGCGTTGTATGTCTCGGGGCAGAAAGTCAATATGGCTTTGGCCGTAAGGTTCTCGATTAGCTCATAGTACTTGGGCAGGTCTATCGTGACTCGTTTCTGAGCGTCAAGAGTACGAAGCGGCACGATCAAGTCGTACATCCCGGTGGAGGCCTCAAGACAAGGAAAGCGCTCATCGACATCGCTCGGGTCTATCTGAAGCATGGCGGCGACTTCTGCCGGTTCGACTTGCTTGCCGAACTCAGGTTGGAGCTGTTTCATGACCAACTCCCGGACCTCTCCGTCGCGATAACTGAACTCCACCGGGATCGGTCCGGCCTTGAGGTTAAGCGTGACCCTTTCCACCTCTTGTGAGATGATTTCCTGCTGTATTATGTAGGCAGTGCCCAGTGTCGGGTGTCCCGCGAAGGGGAGCTCTTGCGCTGGAGTGAAGATGCGAACATCATATCCACCGTCTCGCTCGGTTTCAGACAGAATGAAAGTAGTTTCTGAGAAATTGAACTCGCGGGCGATCTTCTGCATCTCGTCATCGGCGTACTTGTGCCCATCGCGAACCACGGCTAGTTGGTTACCAGAGTACTTCTGCTCGGCAAATACATCGAGGATGTAGTATTTCGACATTATGGTTTCTCCTCAAGTATGCAGTCGAGGCATGTGCCCTCTCATCAACATTTCATCTTTCGACTGCCTTAGGTGAGACAAGGGATGACCACACTTCACACCCTCACCTCTAATTCGGCAAAGGTCCCCAGACAGGATTCGAGCATCCTTTATATCGAGTCAATCGGCGTTGGTTACGGCCGGTGATGTCCATCGTGAAAATGTCCCGGGGACCCAGGCGCGTAGACGAAAAGACAATATGTTTTCCGTCGGGCGAGAAGTGAGGGTTCTCATTCATGCCCACTTCGGTCATCAGGCGGTAGTTCGTACCAGATGTATCTATCGACGCCAGGTCGAATCGTCCCGACCGCGTCCGAGACACAAAAGTGATACGATCACCGCGTTCGGCCCAGATGGGGGAGTCGTTGTAGCCTGTTTGAAAAGTAAGCCTTCGGACATTCAGGCCATCGGAGTCCATCAGGTATATCTGCGGAGCGCCGGAGCGGTCCGATGAAAATGCGATCATACGACCATCGGGCGACCAGGTGGGGGATGTGTCTATCGACCAGTGGCGAGTAAGACGCTTGATAATCTTACCGTTCAGGTCGAGCACGTAAATTTCGGAGTTGCCGTCTTTGGTGAGTACGCAGGCGATTTTGTTTCCGTCGGGGGAAACTGCCGGTGCCGTCACAAGGCCGGGGAAAGAGGCTATCTTGGTGACTTGGAGATTGCCAAGATTAATTCGATACAAGTGCGGGTCGCCATCGAGGTAGCTGCAATAGTACAGTGCGTCGCCCCTCGGTGTGAAAACAGGCGAGAGGTTGATCGAGCCATTGTCCGTCAACTGCTTTTCGTTGGCGCCGTCGTAGTCGGATATAAACAACTCTTTGGAATTCCCGTTCTTCTTAACATAGGCCATCCGGGTCAAAAAGATACCTGGATCGCCGGTCATTTGTGTCACTATATCGTTGGCTACTTCATGTCCCAGCGTGCGCCACTCATCCTTGCGGCGATCAACGGTGCCACGTATTATCTGACGTTTCAGCCTGGCGTCGAAAAGTTTCCATCGCACGCGCATCATGCCGCCGGGGAACTCGGCTTCGAGTTTCACCACATAATCGGCTCCCAAACGCTGCCAACCGAACAGGTCGAGTTCGACGATCTCATAGAGTTCTATATAGAAAGGGTCTACCTCGATCAGCTCGAAATCAAGGTAGAAATCAAGATCACGCTGCACGATTCGAGTCGCGTACTCCATCAACGTCGTATCACTCTTGGATATGTACTCCGTGCCGACGTACACCATCTGGTCGACCCCTATGGGAGTGGCATGCACATCGCCCTTGACAATGGTATCGAAGAGGATTTCTCTGACTTTGTTTTCCTGTGCCTGACCGGTGAGAGACAGACATGTGACAAATGCAAAAGCGAGAAAGATTCGTTTCATTTTACCTGCTTGGATCATACTTAAAGGGAAGAGTTATACCGATAATCTCATCAGCAAACTGACGAGGCAGCGGTGGGAAGGGGTTGGCGCGGTCGACAGCGGCCAGACAGGCGGCATCGAATGGCGCGATCCCCGAAGAGGTCTCTATGCGTTTGACGATAACGCGACCGGACTTGATGACTTCAAAATAGATCGCACAGACGATCACACCATCCGATGCCACCGGGTTGCGCCAATTGCGCAGGATTTTGTTGAAGGTCTGAGTGAACCAGTATGGATAGTCGAAGTTGGCGTTGCTGATGGTGGCGCCGGCAAAGACAGTACCCTTGCCGGTAACGGTGGAATGTATCTCGGCAGGACCTTCAGCGACCGCCGGCTCGTTGGCCGCTGTTACGTCTGCGGGCGGCGGCTGAACCACCGTCTGGTCCTCAGGTGGCGGCTCCTCTTTGGTCTCTGTCTCCTCGGGTTGGGATTCCTCGTCGATTATGACTTCTTCGTCGTCCGTTACCGGTTCACTGATAGGTATCTCCTCAGGTTCATCTTCCACTGTTTTGGGCGTTGCAACCGTGACCGGGTCCGGGGGTGGTTCCTCCTGGACTTCGATCCCGCCCGGCGGGGCTTCAAAGAGCAAGTCTACCGAGATAACTTCGCGATCATCGAACTGGCTCTCGCTCTCGAACGGTGACGCCAGCAGCGTAAAAGCCACGATACCCACGTGTAAAGCAACTGAAAGCAGAAGGTCCCGAGCCATACTGCTACCGTCCTCGCCGACCGGCTTCCTTATGGGCGGTTACCAACCCGATTGAATGGATACCCATCCCCTTGAGACGACCGATCACTTCAATGGCTGTTCCATACGGAACGGCCGAGTCACCTCGAATAAAAACCGAGGAGGTACTTTCGTCCTCCATCGCTCGTTCGACCACTTCTTCCAGGTCCCCCGGTGAGGCCCAGCGGTCGTTGACGAAAACGCCGCCGAGGCTGTCGATGGTAATGACAACACCCTGGGTTTCCTTTTCTATGGCCGCAGTTTTCGTTTTCGGCAAATTGATCTCAATCCCTGACTGCAACAGCGGAGCCGAAATCATGAAAATTATCAACAGCACCAACACGACATCGACCAGATTGGCGATGTTGATTTCGGCTACCGCGCCGTAGGTGCGTTGGCGACGTCGCATCAGGGTTCCTCCTTGCGAGCGCGTACCATGAAGGCCAGGATGAAACTATCGGCGTACTTGTTCTGGAATTTGATCCTATTATTGGCCCAGTTGTAGGCAATCACAGCCGGGATAGCCGCTCCCAATCCTACGATAGTGGCCAGAAGGGCTTCGGCAATTCCGGGCGCCACCACCGCAAGCGAAGCCGAGCCGATCTCGCCGATGGACCAAAACGAATCCATGATACCGACCACCGTTCCCAACAAACCCATAAACGGCGCAGCGCTGGCCGTGGTGGCCAGAAAAATCACTCGCTGTTCGAGCACACCGATCTCCTCGTTGAGAGTCTTCTCCATAGCCATCTCAATCACATCAAAGTCTTCGGTGGCCAGCGGCTGCCGGCTCGCCTGCAACTGACCTCCCTGATTCCTGGCTTGCCTCAGTTCGTCCAGTTCTCTGTATCCGGTCATGAAAATGCTCGATAGGGGAGAAAGACTATGAGCTTTGGCCTGCCCGATAGAATCGGCCAGCTTCGAGGACCGATCAAACGAGCGCAGAAAGCCCAAACCTGCTTTTTCGACAACGCGAAACTGGCGCCATTTGTTAATGATAATCAGCCACGACACCAACGACATGAATGTCAGACAGATGAGTACGAAAATACCAAAGGCGGAGGTCTCGCCGATTATCTGCCAGACCGAACCGGAAAAGAAACCAATTGAGATAACAGTTTTCATATCAGTTTTACGCTCAACCTTTCGAAAAGTTTATTCTCCACCGGTTCCGTTTGACAGAGCCGGCAAAACCACTGAATCGCCCGCCAAAGGCGGACTTTCCAGCATGTCTGTCAATAAAATCGGACCGTGGGACTTTAACAATATTAAAATCTCCAATCATAAAACTTGACCCCGGGTTGGACATGCACTTCTATCAACGACTGTAGGGTAAGAACGTGTTTCGAGTGCGACCTGCCGGTTATTGCCTATGCCAGGAAGTGACCGCGGATCAAAACCGGGATACATGACAATGCGGCCGTGTGTTCGAAGGAATGACTGTGCGGTCCAGGCGCACTTCTGAGCTTTTGAAGTGCGGGACTCAGAAGGAGTGATGTATGAGGAAAGTGTTGGCAATCATGATGGCCTTATTGGTGGCCCTGTGCTTTATCTACGGATGCGGCAAGAAGGACACGCAAGAAGGCGACGACAAAGTACCGGCGGATACAAAGCAGGCTGAAATGGCCGATTCCACGGCCATGGATTCGGCGGTTTGGGATGAAGGCGCTATGGACACCACGGCCGGTGGCCACGATTCCATGTAGTCTCAGGTCGAATAATAAGCAGAAAAAAACCTCCCGGAACTCCGGGAGGTTTGTTATTTGAGGCTGGCGCCGCTGTCCGCGCTTAGCTTTCGATCATCTCAACATTGGCCCGTGGTATGATGGCCCGTTGCCCATCCTCGAATTCGACTTCGAGAATGCGAGCCTTCGACTCAGACTCAAGTACCTGAAGCGGTGATGGCAAGTCGGTCACTTTACCCAAGCGTCCGAAATACGGATGCCGGATAACACGCACCGGTGAGTCGATACCCAGTCCCTGGATCTCCGAATCCTGTGTGGCCGCACTCTTTGAGGAGGGAGTCTCGGTGGGGATAACCACTTCCGGCCGGATCACGCCCGCTCGGATTTGGGTAGCGCCGTTCATGCAAGCCATCTGGCCTTCGTGTGACCTGAGCAGATCGAAGGTTTTTTGGGCCATACTGATCTGGCCAAATCCCTCGCTGACCACCAATGTGATGCCGATATCTTCCGACCCGGTGATGGCCACACCGATGTCGTAGCCCAGGAAATCGCGTAAATCCTTGTCATCGAAACCACCCACGACTATACCGCGAATACCCATCTTGATAGCCTTCTTCAGCGCATCGGCGGTCACCAGAGAGCCACCGATCACGACTTTATCGGCCATATCTTCTCGGATCAGATCGTCCGACAAAACCGTGGAATTATCCGGTGTCGCAATCTTGATTTCGCCGTAGGTCTCGCCACCGATGCCGAAGATGCCCTGCATGAATGAGCCGTAACAACTGACTTCGACTCCTTCGTTGGGAAACACCTCGGTAACTTCACCGCGAAGATAAGCCTTGACCTCGACCGGAATGGGATGGCCGCGCTGCAATACCTGACCGGTCACTTTGGATACCGATTCCAGGGAGCCGCCTATCGTTGCCGTGGCTGAACTGTTGAAGTATCTTATGAACGATTTCTTGAGCGCGATCTCCTCACCCTCGTTGATCGGGTCACCAACCTTCTTCCGCATTACCAACTCGATGTCTTCCGGCGGGATACCGAGCTTGTTGGCGATGTTCAACGGCACCACGTTACCGGGCAGGTGGGTGCGGGCGACCACGTCGTCGGGTACCACTTGATCGCCGACTTTCACCGTCACCTCACCCTTGAGAGGGAGGATGCGTTGCTTTTTGACCAAGTGCTTTTCGGTAACTTTCAATCCGGGCGTGTATGCGTGAGCCATGCCTGTATATTCCTATTTCGAAGTGCTTTCTTGCTGTTTCTCTCGGGCCTTTTTCTTCTTTCCTGCGATTATCGCGATGAGAACGACAACAATGCCCATAAACGGCACCCAGACTGTCGTTGATATGGAGCTGTCATCATCCCCCGAGCCGGCATCCTTGTCAACATCCACATCAGCCACTTGCACCTCGGCTTTACCTGCAGCTGCCTCCAGGTCGGAAGTCGAGAAAGTCTGCACCATCTGGCTGACCACGAGCTTGCTCTGCTCAAACAAGCTGTCGGGCGAGTAGAAGTAGAATGCTGCCACCCCATCTTCATAGAACTTGGTCATCAGCATCAGTTTCTTGGTTATCTGATCTTGATGGACGATGTCGTTGACCACGGTAGCCAGTTTTTGCTCGGCGTCATAACTGGGTGTGTTCGATCTCATGTCGGACATGAAGTCGGCCACCGGGTAGTACTTTACGTTTTGTCCGAAGGTTGCACTCATCACCGCCAAAACACTGTCTATCTGAGTCTGGGACAGATGCCCGGCGGTATCAACGGTCACAATCAGGTAGCTGCCGACAAAGAACGGTACCGAGGCCGAGGGTGCGAAGACCGCGTCATAGTTCAGTACATCGCGCCCGGCTTGATTGGATATCAGAAAGGCGTCGACCGTTTGATAGTCGATCTGTTCCCAGTCTTCCGGGATTTCGACGTGGAATCCACCTGCCCAGCTGACATAGTTTTTCGCACTCACCGTCAGAGAAGAGAACAGCATTATAGCGACTGCCGCGAGCATGATTCTGCAAATTGTAAGTCTCATTGCAATTCCTGACTTCCTGCTTAACCGGCCCGGCGTCAATCAGTCCTTAAGCCGGTCGGTTGGGTAAATATCGAGTTCGGTCATCCAGGCCCGCAGGTGTGACACGCGCTCATCTTCTGTGAGAGTGGAAAGATCGAACGGTCGACCACGTCCGTCGAGCACGACCCCGACCACGCCGCCGTGCAGCTTGGTTTCCAAACGGTGCCCCTTACCGGCGCCGCAATCGTATTGACGTTCCGGCTCAAACACGGCCTTGCATTCGAGCGGCTGATTATTGTCGTCCAGGCCGAGGTCGAACCGTTTCATCTCAAGATGATCGAGTGTTCCGGTGACCTGTCCGCCGGGCAGATCGATCGTATACTTCATTACCGGGCCCGGCTTCTTGGTCACACCGGCCGGTGCGACACAAGTGCCCAGGTGTATAAGGCAGTCTTTTATGAATACTTCGGTGGCTGCTTTCTTATGGACCTCGGTAAGGACGCCCAGTTGAGGCATCATAAAGATGGAATCGACCGCCAGGCGTGTCACTCCTTCGGGCATGAAAGCGTCGATCATCATCAGACCCGACTGCTGACGTCTGGGAGCATGCGACAGAACACCACCGGAGCCGATCAGCATGTTAAGACTCATCATGTTGACAATGGTACTACCGGAACCGGACTGCTCAAAAGCATCAGCGATTGTGCGCTGCTGCTGCACACCCTTGAGGACGGTGGCGAAGTTTTTGTGCTGAACGAAGGCCAGCCTGAGCGCTTCTTTGGCGATGGCCTGCTCGAATATCAACTCTTCCATCGATTGCGGAATGGTCGTGGGTCGGATCATTTTGTTCTTGACCCGGTTGCGCAGGTCACGCTCTTCCATTTTGAACGGCACCCAGCGCATCACCATCGGCAGAGTGGCTTCGGCGAATACGTTCGAGATAGAGTAAGACATGCCCAGATTGGCCGACACGGTGCGGTTAAAAACCGGCGTCTCCATGTCAGGACGGAAAACGCTGAATACATCGGTGGTCGCGCCGCCGATATCGACACCGACCGCCTCGATATTGTACTGCTCGGCGATAGTCTGAATAATCAGCCCCACCGCGCCCGGCGTCGGCATGATATCGGCATCGGTCCACGACATCAGCTTCTTGTAGCCGGGCGCCTGGGCCATGACATGTTCCATGAACTGTTCGTGGATCTCCTCGCGCGCCGGGCCGAGGTTCTCACGTTCGAGCACAGGACGGAGATTGTCGACCGTTTTGAGATCGACCTTGTCGGCCATCGCCTCCTTGACCAGGTCCGTGGCCTCTTTATTACCGGCATAAATGATCGGCAGTTTATACGACGATCCCAGCCGCGGGCGCGGATCGGCGGCGGCGATCAACTCGGCGATTTCAACAACGTGTGTGGTCGTGCCGCCGTCAATGCCACCTGACAACAGAATCATATCCGGACGCAACGCGCGGATACGTTCGATCTGCTGGTGGGGGAGACGCTTGTCGTTCGATGCGATCACATCCATGACGATAGCACCGGCTCCCAGCGCTGCCCGCTCGGCAGATTCGGCGGTCATAGATCGAACCACGCCGGCCACCATCATTTGCAAACCACCACCGGCGGACGAAGTCGAGATATAGACATCGGTACCGGTCTTGCCGTTGGATGGTGAGATGAACTTGCCGTTTTCATCGAGAATCTTGCGCCCGGAGAGCTCTTCCACTTCGGCCACGGCGTTGAGCGCGCCCATGGTAACATCTTCAAACGGCGCTTCGACCGTGGTGGGTGCTTCGCCTCGATGCATGAGGCGATATTCGCCGTTGACGAATTCGATCAGGATTGCTTTGGTCGTGGTGGAGCCGCAGTCGGTGGCGACGATTACTTTTATGTCATCGGGATTGTCGAACTTGGCCATTAACTAAATCCGTGTTTTCTGAATGGTTACATTATTCTATCTATACCTTTGGCTCCCAAAACAATAGCCTGAGCTTTTTCCGGCCTTTGGGGGACCTCAGAGCCAGCCATAATAACACATCCCGATTTGGATGTAAAGGGGGTTTTTTGCGGCTACGATCTCGTCATGCCGGACTTGATCCGGCATCCATCTTGTCTTTGTAGGTCGAAACCCCTGGCCCGAAGGGCATAAATGCCATTTATGGTCGCCGAAGGCGGGTTTCGACAGACTTCCTGTAGGTCGGTACCCCTTAGCGGTCCCGACACAACCTCATGCTGAGCGGAGTCGAAGCATGAATCCATCCGATGCAATCTTGTGGGGCAGGTTCGTCTTCGCCTGTGCGCCGAGGCGTGAACCCGCCATTGCTGGCAGGTCTCCAAAAGAAGAGAGACCTGCCCTACTCAAAGACTATAGCCGAGATCACCGGCTCGCAAAGCGCGAAAGAGTGATTTATCACTCCAGTACCCCACCCAGAGCGCTTCGCGGATCAGACCCATTCATGGGCTGGTGGGCCCAGTGAGTGACGTCCCTCGACATGGATCAAATATGCTCTGTGTTATTATCGGGAACAAAGACAGTGAGGATACACTTTTAGACTCTATGCGGATGTCATCGGCGTTTGTGCATTGAGGTCCGCATATTAAACATTTTGCTGGAGTCTGAAAAATGAAAATCGCCGCAACCCTGATCCTGCTTCTCATCGCCACGGTCACCTTCGCTGGTGACAATGCCCCATGGGTGGATATGAAAGACTGCCCTATCTGTAGTAATGTTTCTTCTGAAGAAGGCCTGATGGAGAACATGACATGGGAACATCATCTGACCGCCACCGGCGTCATGACCGTTTCAACTATCAAGCCTGACTATCAGGAGAAGTTTGATCGAGCTAAGGGCCGGATGAAGGAAATCATGGGTAAAGTTGTCGCAGGTGAAGAGATTCAGGTTTGCGGCTACTGTACATCGCTATCCTTGCTTCTGAAAAAAGGCGCTAAAGCCGATAACGTAACCACGCAGGCGAGTGATATTATGGTTGTCAGCTCGACGGATGAAGCAACAATTGCCGGAATCCATACTCACGCTGAGAAAACGATCGCTTTTCTCGGTGCGGCTCACGCTGGCCACGACCACTAGCGATCCATCTTGTAGGCCGGGTCCGTCTCCAAACCCGCCGGGTGCCCCACAGCTTGCTGTGGGATTAGATGAATCCCCGAGCTAGAAAGAATGCTGTCCATGTGCCCACCGAGTCTGAAGACTCAGCGGGCACAACGCTTGGACGCGAGTTGCCGCCCAAGCACTTCGGTACCCCACCCAGAGCGCTTCGCGCCGGGTGGGTTTATTCGCCACAAAGACTCTACCAATCCCATACAAAACGCGGCGGCGCAACCTTGTAGTAGGCCGCGTCCGTCATCGCCTGCGCGCCGAGGCGTGAACCCGCCATAGGTGGCTTGTACATTCGCGGGAAGTGGGGCGTTGGGAGTAAAGCGAAAGTACCCAAAACGAACCCAATTCGTCGTAACTCAATATCGTTCCGTTTAGTACCATGAATCCGACTGGGTGGCACCCTCAAGCCTGGCTTGGGGGTGACTCTAAACCACCCGTCACAAACAAGGTTTGAGACGGCCAGCCGGCAGACCGCCCGTGCCACCACCCCCCAAAAACCACTTTCCCCGCAGCACAGGATTTCGTACTTATCATCAACAACAATCTGAGAAAGGAAGAAACGATGATCGCACGAAAAAGCATTCTGGCAATAACTATCCTGTTGATCACTATGAGTCTAACGACTGTGTGCTCCAAAAAAGATGCGGAGACAACCACCGACAAAGCCGCCGTCGAATCCACAAGCGCTGTCACGATGTTCGAAGGGGAGAGGCATATCAAGAACCTCCGCCAATTGACCTTTGGTGGCCAAAACGCGGAAGCGTACTTCAGTTATGATGCGTCCAAAATCATCTTCCAGGCAGAGGTCGACAGTTTTGAATGCGATCAGATATTCACCATGAACTCAGACGGTAGCGAAAAGACACTGGTCTCCACCGGCAAAGGTCGCACCACCTGCTCGTTCATAGCGCCCGACGGCAAATCGATTATCTACTGCTCGACCCATCTCGGTGCCGATGACTGTTTGCCCGACGCCGATATGTCGCAGGGATATGTCTGGGCCCTCTATGACAGCTACGATATTTTCAGCGCCGACCCCGATGGCGGCAATATTGTCCGTCTCACCGACGCACCCGGCTACGACGCCGAAGCTGTCTACTCGCCGCAGGGTGACAGGATTGTCTTTACATCTGATCGCACCGGCGACTTGGAGATTTTCATCATGAACCCCGACGGTTCCGGCGTTGAGCAGCTAACCGATGCACCCGGCTACGACGGTGGCGCCTTCTTCTCGTTCGATGGTCAATGGATTTGCTATCGTGCCTCGCGACCGGAAGGGGAGAGCATGGCCGACTACCAACGACTACTCAAACAACATCTGATCCGTCCGTCGAAGCTCGACTTGTACATCATGAACCTCGCAGATCGCAAGCCGATCCGACTTACCGACAACAGCGCCGCCAATTTCGGTCCGTACTTTCATCCCGACGGCAAGCATATCATCTTCTGTTCCAACCTGCACGATCAAGAGACGCGTCGACGATTCGATCTGTTTCTGATCGATATAGAGACCAAGGAGATTCGGCAGGTCACACACAATCAGACCTTTGACGGTTTCCCGATGTTCTCCCACGACGGCACAAAGTTGGTTTTCGCATCCAATCGTGACAACAAGGTCAGGGGTGAGACCAACGTCTTTATCGCCGACTGGGTTTGGCCGGAAGACGAGTGATTCCAGCGGCGAACGGTACCCCGCCCTGAGGCCTTGCGCATCAGCCCAATTATGGGCGGGTGGGTTCGTGCTTGAAAGGTCCCACCTGACGCTTCGCTTTAGGTGGAGTACCATTAAGGCCCCAAAAAAGCGCACAATTTGTGTCTCAGGGTCCGGCTTCTCCCCGTATCATTTCCTAAAAGTGTGAATAGGAGAAACGGATGTTTGTTGCTATCAACTACATATCCTGCCAGACGGAGTATCGCTCCAGGTTCGAACAATTGTTTGCCAGTCGAGCCGGTGCGATCGACCACATGCCCGGTTTCGTGCGCATGAAGGTTCTGCGGCCGACCAAACAGGACGAGCGTTACCTCATTGTTAGCGAGTGGCATTCGGAACAGGCGTTCAAGGACTGGAGCAAATCGGATGCCTTTACAGCAGGACACAAACGCGGCTTTGCCGACCTGGAAGCGGCCAGAGCACGCGGCGATGAACCTCCCATGCGTTCGGAATTCCGAACCTATGAAGTGATCACCGAATGAAAAGCTGGTTTCGGAAACTGGGTGTTTGGGGCTTTGTGTTCTTCATGGCCAAGGGGCTGGCCTGGCTGTTGGTTCCCTGGCTGATCGCGCGCGGTTGGCTATAGATAGAGACAAAGCGCTGGCTCTTACCCGCCTGTGGCGAATAGGACCCAGCGCCGTGTCAAACTACTTGGTCTTCATCGGATGGCCGCTCAAACCTTGTGTGGGGCGGATCCAGTTTGCAGTCGGTCCTACTTGTCCGAGTCCGACTTGTCGCTGAGCGCAAAGGCGACTTTATATGTCACCCAAACAGCCACTGGTTTGCCTTTTTGCATGGCCGGTTTATACTTACTCTGATAGGCCGCTTTCAGGGCCGACTTGTCCATCGACTTCTGCCCCGAAGTCTTGGCCAACTGAGCTTTGAGAACCGTCCCTTTGATGCTCACAAGCGATTTGATCCAAACCTCGCCCTCAATACCAGCCTTCTTGGCCTTGACCGGGTAGACCGGCGTTTCCTGATACGTCATTTCGGGATAGGTATCCACCTCGATAAACTCATCAGGACCCGGCAGCGCAGCGTCTTCAGCCTGTTTCTGTTTCTCTTTCTCTGTTGCAGGAGTTTTTGGCGTCGGTTTTTCTCCTGCCTGAGCCTGCCAGCTTAGGCCGACCAGTGGCAAGGAAAGGGCAAACATTACAGCTGTGACCAAGGCGGTTAGCCGGACAGTGGTGAGTGTTGCTCGTTTGCGATTGGTAAGAATAGACATGATTCTTCCCTCCAATTGAGTGTTATAGGCCAGCGCCACACCGGTGCGGACCGAACGATCCAACCGACCGGCCTCACGAGCGCAGTCCAGAAGATGTTGTGCGTAATCAGATGACACGACGCCGATTTCGAGGACGCTGTCGTCGCAGGCAAACTCGGCTTCGGCCACCATTTTGCCCCGGGTCGCCCAGACCAGTGGGTTGAACCAGTGCAGAATCGACGACCAGGCGGCCAGATGCAGCCACAGACTGTCGAGCCGTTTGACATGGGCCAACTCATGACGCAGAACGAGGTCGCGCTTCTCCTGAGTCCATTGGCCGGCGTCGGCCGGCAGCAGGATTGTGGGGCGAAACAGGCCGAACACGATGGGAACGGTAAGGCGCTTGTTTATAATCATCCGCACCGGTCGTCGAACGTCCATCTGGTTGGCGATACGTCTCGCCGCAAGCAGGGTATCTTTGTCTTCGACCGGCGACCCGTCGCGAGCAAGTTTCCCCGCTGAGAACAGACCCGAACAATACCTCAATCCTACCAGCAAGCTGCCCATCAGCCAAACTGCCAACGCCCACACCGACCAGTGGACACTAGTGGCCTCTACTGTCGAATCTGCCAGTGAGGTTACCTCTGGCTGAAGCACGGCGACTGTTGTGTTCCAACCATTCGCTATGAATCCGGGCCAGTTCATTTGCCATGAAGGCAACAGCGGCCACAATAGAGTGAGTGCGACAACACCCAAAAAGGCCGACCGCATCACCAGATGACGGACCGCAGGCGGTCTTTTCTTCAGTAACGGCTGGACCAGAAGCGCAACCAGCAGAATCAACGATGACTTTACGAAGTATCCAAGCAGCCCGAACAACCAGCCGCCGGAGGATAGATAGGGCCATACTTGTTCATACAGATTGATCATCATTTCTTCCCCTTCTTGCGTCTGGCTTCGATGAGACGCGACAGTCGCTCGTACTCTGTGGTAGATGATTTGGTGCTCTTCATACTCATGAGGGCGGCGACAACGTCCTCGACCGAATCATCGAAAAAGGTCTGCACGACATGGTTGAGCGCTGTTCGCCTGGCCTGGGTTCGGCTGACCGTTGGGCTGTACAGATACTGCCGCCCGTTTTGACGGTGTTTGACGTATCCTTTTTCCACCAGCACGGCCAAAAGCGCCCTCACGGTCGAATAGCTGGGCGGATCGGGCAGTGCTTTTAGCACGTCGGCGACGGCAGCTTCACCTTGGCGGTAGAGTATATCGACGATTTGTCTTTCCCGCCGACTTAGCTGATTGAGTTGTTTTTTGCTCATATTTGCCTTCTTGTCTTGTTTGTCTCTACCCTATTAGTCGTACCAGTTGTCCAAACGTTCACTCTTTTCTGCTAAAAATTTAGCACATAGTCGTATATTTGTCAAGTTTTAATGCTATTTTTTTAGCAGGCAACAAGTTGCCTTTTTGGCGCTAAGCGGTGATGAATCACTTTTTCGCGCTTCGCGCGTGCCCATGTCACCCCGAGCGGAGTCGAGGGGTCGTGCGGCTCGCTTCCTTGTCATTTCGGACTTTGACCCGGAATCCAGTTCTGCAAGCGAGGACTGGATGCTGGCCTTCGCCAGCATGACAACACAGCGAGGCTGGGCGGCAGGGAAATGGGTTCGTTTTGCGGAAAACGTTTTTTCGGGCCGGTTTTTCGGTGTTGTCGAAGGCTGATCCTGCTATATGAGCACGCATTCGCATTTTGCGGTGGGTTGGTTCTGTTTTTGGTTGGGGGGGGGGAGGGGCCGGGGCAACCATGGTCCGCCGGGAGCCTCCAGCCCACATAACTTCTACGGACAATCCGGCGGCGGTGGACCGCCACTGAACATGTAATCGATCAAGTATACCAGATCGCTGATGTCAATAGGCAAAGTCCCTGAGCCGTTGATGTCGGCCTCGTCCCAGTTGGGCGGCTCTGGGCCGTTCTGGAACATGTAATCGATCAGAAAGACAAGATCGCTGATATCAATAATATTGCAGTCACACCTGGAACCATTGACATTCCCGCGTATCCCGTAGCATCCTTCAGGATCGGGATTGCACAGGGAGAAATCATAAGCGCGAGAGTCATCTCCGCCAAAGTCGCTCATAATTACTGTGTGAAGGCCGCTTCCGTCTATCTTGACTTCGAGGCTGCCCTCAGCACCTGTTGTGGCGGTGTCTGCCAGTCTCTCACCATCAGGATCAAATAGTTCGATTCGAGGGTCAATATACACGCCGTTACCATAGCCGTCGCTCATCCGGATGATGACACTGTCACCTGCGGACCCCACGAATTGAAAACCGTCCATCTCGGATAGCAGAGCGACCCTGCCAGTATCACAGGTGCTATATCTTATCGTTGGCAAGATTCCAAAGCAGTTCACACACTGAAGGCCCAAACCGTAAGCACGTACGTCTTCGCCGTTGATGTCGCTGGCGATGAGAGTGTAGGTGCCTGTGGACGGCAGAGTGAAGTCCACAATCCTGGCCTGGAAGGTGGATGTCCAGTGGGATGCAACAAGAACACCGTTGTGGTCATACAACTCGATCTGCGGATCAATGTAGACTCCGTTGTCCTCCGTATCACTCATTCGGATCAGGATGACATCACCGGCTGTGCCTTCGAACTGGTAAGCGTCCATCTCGGACAGAAACGCGATACTGCTCTCGCCGTTGTAACCATAGCTGATAAGCTCGGCGTAGCCGGTTGTGTTCACACACTGAAGGCCCAAACCGTATGCTCGTACGTCTTCGCCGTTGATGTCGCTGGCGATGAGAGTGTAGGTGCCTGTGGACGGCAGAGTGAAGTCCACAATCCTGGCCTGGAAGGTGGATGTCTGGTGGGATGCAACAAGAACACCGTTGTGGTCATACAACTCGATCCTTGGATCAATATAGACTCCGTTGTCCTCCGTATCACTCATTCGGATCAGGATGACATCGCCGGCTGTGCCATCGAACTGGTAAGCGTCCATCTCGGACAGAAACGCGATACTGCTCTCGCCGTTGTAACCATAGCTGATAAGCTCGGCGTAGCCGGTTGTGTTCACACACTGAAGGCCCAAACCGTATGCTCGTACGTCTTCGCCGTTGATGTCGCTGGCGATGAGAGTGTAGGTGCCTGTGGACGGCAGAGTGAAGTCCACAATCCTGGCCTGGAAGGTGGATGTCTGGTGGGATGCAACAAGAACACCGTTGTGGTCATACAACTCGATCCTTGGATCAATATAGACTCCGTTGTCCTCCGTATCACTCATTCGGATCAGGATGACATCGCCGGCTGTGCCATCGAACTGGTAAGCGTCCATCTCGGACAGAAACGCGATACTGCTCTCGCCGTTGTAACCATAGCTGATAAGCTCGGCGTAGCCGGTTGTGTTCACACACTGAAGGCTAAGGCCGTAAGCTCGGGTGTCGTTATCGCCCCAGTCACTGGCGACGATTTTAAAGGTGCCCGTGCTTTCCAATTGTACATCTAATACCTGGGCTTGGAAGCTGCTGGTGCTATCGGATGCGATCAGGCTCCCACTCGGATCATACAACTCGATCCGAGGGTCAATATAGACTCCGTTGTCTTCCGTATCGCTCATCCGGATCAGGACTACATCACCGATCTCGCCATCGAAGTAGTACACGTCGTACTCTCCAGCCGGGGAGATTGCCCCTGCACCGCTGTAGCCGTAACTGATGGATGTGGTGTCATAGGCAAGAACAGATGGCGCCACGACGATGAGGAGCAGCGCTATGACAAGTGTAGGCTTCGGAATGATTGTGGTGGGATACATAGTTACTCCTCCTCTGAATCTGTCTGACCCGGAAAGACTACCGAATCACCCGCAAGGCTCCACAGTAGACGACAGGAAATCGAGTCAGGTACGTCTCAACTGAGGGTCATAGGGCGCGATTGGACCTTGCACTGCGCTAAGAATATCCCAAAACGTCCGAATTGTCAATGTCTTTTCCGCGATGACAGGAACCGACGCTGCATTCATGCTTCGACTCCGCTCAGCATGAGGTGATGAATCACTTCCTGCGCTTCGCGCGTTGCACACGTCACCCTGAGCGGAGTCGAAGGGTGCCCGAATACACTGCCCCCACCCCACCCCACCCCCGCACAAAAAAAACGCCCTCTCAAAAGAGAGGGCGTCGCTCGTAGGCTTTAACGAATTTACTTCAATAAGCACTCCGCTATTTTAGCAGAAGCATCTTCCTCGTCTCGGTGTTTTGGTCGGTGGTCAACCGATAGAAGTAGACACCACTGGAATTGTTCGAAGCATCCCAATCAGCCGTAAAGGTGCCGGCTTCCTGCTTCTGGTCGACCAAAGTCACAACAGTCTGTCCGAGTACATTGTACACAGTAAGATTGACATGACCGGCGGTCGGCAGGCTGTACTGCACGCTGGTTTTTGGGTTGAACGGGTTGGGATAGTTCTGTGACAGACTGAACTTCTCCGGCACTTCGGGAGATCCTGAAACACCACTGAGAGAAACCGTCACGGCTTCGAATTTGGGGTGCTCAAGCGCGATCGAGCGCTGGCCACCCTGCGAGAAAGCATGATAGACGAAAGTAAGCTGGTGATGCGGATCTTCCATCGTGATCGCTTCCAAGGTCACTTCCTTGACCGAAGGATCATCAATCTGGAAAGTCAGATTGGCGATGGCGCCGGTACCGGCTTTCAGATCGTCTTTCTTTACGCTGCTCATCTGCGGGAGCAGACCGATCAGCACCGTGTTGCTCTCGTTGTCGATGGATGCCACTTTGAGATCGAAGTAATCGACACGAGTGTCTTCAAAACTGACCTCAGTAAGCGTCACACCTTCAGAGAAGGACAGCGGAATGTCCAGAGCGGTTAGATTGTCCTGGTTGCTGATCTGCAGCGGTACCGTGATGAGATTGTTCTCACCACCAATGGCCTTGGCCACGCCGAACTTCGACGCTGCACCGAAAACCATCGCCGGCAGCACAAGAACGATCAGAACAACCGTTAGTGTGTAAAACCGTTTTGTCAAGGTTCACCTCCTTAGCACTTTGCCCGTGCTAATAGTGTTGGTTTGTAGCTACTCGAGGAACCGTTCGTCCATGATCCCAAGCAGCCGTTGTCCATCCGTAATACGCCTGTGCAATCGGTGAAGCCGTTAACTCTTAACGTGGATTTATAATATCGACGGTCTTTAGATTCGGGTCTATTCATAACTTATATTTCGTCTCGGTTTTTGTCAAGCGTTTTGTGTTTCGTTATCGCCTCTTTGAGTCTTACGTCCTGCGTTGCAATGCCAATCCCGTGTGATTGGTCTCCTATACCATACGCATTCTTTTACAATGTGATGCGAAACTTGTTCCTCAAAAACTAAAACTTTTGCCTATTTAGTCGGTTTATACTCGCAATGGTTCGGCGCAAAATGTGCGATTCCGGGTCTTTTTTTCCACATCACATCGCATTATATACCTTTGGTGCTTCAACAGAGCCTTTCTTACACCTTCGACCGGTCAACGTCTGGCTGCGCTTAGTATGACCTGAATGGCGCGCAGCGCAAGGAAGCGATTTATCGCCGCGAAGCGCGAAGAGGTGGTTTACCACCAGTAATATCTTGACATACCAAGCGACCGCCATAATATAGTCGCATTGATAACGGCCATCCTTACACCCCAGGAGGAAGAGTGGACGAAAACAAAGCCAACAACGCCAAATTCGAACCGGTCATTCCGGCCGGAAAAACAGTCGCCGAAGTCACCGTAAAAGCCCTGGTACTGGGCTCTTTGATCTCAGTACTGTTCGGTGTGGCTAACGCCTATCTGGGATTGAAATTCGGCATGACGGTATCGGCATCGATTCCGGCGGCGGTGATCTCAATGGCTGTGCTCCGCATTTTCTTCGGTCGCAATGTGACTGTGTTGGAGAACAACATCGTGCAAACAGTAGGCTCGGCCGGTGAATCCCTCGCAGCCGGAATTATTTTCACAATACCGGCATTTTTTATCTGGTCGGCCAACGAGCAACTAGCCGCAGCCGGGTATTTCCACGAAGTATCCAAAATGCAGATATTCTGGCTGTCGATGTTGGGCGGCGCCCTCGGTATCCTTTTGATGATCCCTTTGCGCAAGTATCTTGTTCACACCGAGCACGGTAAACTGAGATTTCCCGAGGGAACGGCCTGCGCAGAGATTATCGTAGCGGGAGACGAAGGTGGCGGGAAAGCGAAAATGGTTTTCGGGGGTATCGCTATCGGCGCGTTATTCAAGATGGCCTACGACATGCTGCGTGTTTGGTCGCAGTCACCAAGCTACGATTTCAAGGGATTTCTTAAAGGCGGTACGATAGGTGTTGATTCCACGCCGGCACTGCTGGGCGTCGGATACATCATTGGACCACGGATCAGCGCATTGATGCTCAGCGGCGCAGTTCTTGGATACCTGGGCATCGGTCCGCTCCTGTCGTTTATCGGGGATCAGATCCCCGGGATCATTATTGCACCCGGCACAATACCGTTAAGCGAAATGGACCCGGCACAACTTCGTGGCAACTATATCAAGTACTTAGGTGTGGGAGCGGTGGCCATTGGTGGATTTGTGTCGCTGATAAAGTCCTTCCCGGTAATCATCTCATCGTTCAGCAAAGGGTTCAAACAACTGATGGGCGCCAAAGAAGCGGTGGAAGCTGCACCCCGGACCGATAAAGACCTGCCCATGAAGTGGGTGCTGTTGGGTGTGGTCGGTGTGGTGATCGCAATCTGGATGCTGCCGGGTACCGAACTTCACTTTATCGGCGCCGTACTCGCTGTGCTGTTCGGCTTCTTCTTCGTGGTTGTAGCGGCCCGGATTGTAGGAATTGTGGGGTCATCATCGTCGCCGGTATCCGGGATGACTATCGCGACCCTGCTTGTGACGTGTATGATACTGCTTTACTTCGGCGTCGAGGGAGTCGAGGGAATGGTCACCGCGATGTCGGTGGGTGCTGTCGTTTGTATCGCTGTCTGTATGTCCGGCGATATTGCACAGGATTTGAAGACCGGCTACCTGCTCGGCGCCACACCGTGGCGGCAACAGTTGACCGAGTTTATAGGACTTCTGTTTCCGGCCCTGGCTATGGGTTTCACTCTGTACTATCTGAACGAAGCATTCGGATTCGTCGAAGGCGCCACAGTGCGCGACCCGCTTTTGGCGCCGCAGGCCAATGTGATGGCGGTGGTCGTGCAGGGAATCATGAACGCCAATCTGCCATGGCAACCGATTATTGTAGGCGGCTTTATTGCCCTCGCGGTTGAATTACTGGGCATTTCGTCGTTGCCGTTCGCGATCGGTCTTTATCTGCCACTCTCGTTGTCGACGCCGATAATGACTGGCGGGCTGGTGGCCATGCTGGTCAAAAAGTACGTTCGCAAAGAGGAGTATGGCGCCAAAAACCTGGCCGGGACATTGTTTGCTTCGGGCATGGTGGCTGGTGACGCTCTGATTGGAGTGGCCGTAGCTTTCATGATCGGATCGTGGGCGACATACGAGCACTTCTACAACGAACACGAGGGTATGCTTGATACACTCTCCGGTTCGTGGGGTCCGTGGATCGGTCTGATTGCTTTCAGTCTGCTGACCCTGATGTTGGCCCGGTTGGCTTTCAAGGGTGTTGCGAAGAAGTAGGCGAAAAGCAGGTGTCGGGCGCGGTCGACCGACACCACTTGAGGACCCACGCGATCTGAAGATCACGCGGGCACAATTCGTAGGGCGGGTCCGCCTTCGCCTGCACGCCGCGGCGTGAGCCCGCCACTGGAATGCGGTAGTGCGGGTCTGTTTTCAGACCTGCCGAGAGAGTCAGGAGCACTGGGCTCCTGACCTACTGCGAGGATTGGCTGGACAATATGCGTCGATGTCACACCGAGCGCAGTCGTGGTGTGGGATAGGTCAGATAGATGGTTCACCCTTCGACTGCGCTCAGGGTGACAGGCAAGCCTGTTTTGCGCGCTCCGTGCGGTGGTGAATCTACCGCAGCTATAGCGAAACGGCTGGTGGGTCTTATGCAGTGTATTAAAGGTAGGGTGGGTCCGTCTTCGAACCCGCCGGGAACAAAAGTGAAGATGGATCCCCGCCTACGCGGGAATGACAGAAATATGAGCAGCATTTGACCACGAACACTGTGACTCGTTAGTATAACAGAAATGACCCCGTTGAAAAACTACAGTGTCGAACCGGACAGTCCGGAAGGTCCTGAGAGTTTTCTCGTCCGGCACCGCTGGTTGTTGATTATCGCCGGTCTGGCGTTTTTGGCTCGGCTGGTTTATCTGTTCGAACTCAGCTTGCAGCCCGGTTTCACAGCGCCGATGATCGATGAAAAGTGGCACTGGGAATGGGCTCAGGGTATTCTCAGCAAATCGTTTTGGGGCGAGGGGGCCTACTTCCGAGCACCGCTATATCCATACTTGTTGGCATTTTTGCACTTCATTACGGGTGGTTCGATATTCTTCAGTAAGCTGCTGCAATCGATATTGGCCTCCGGAACCTCTGTCTTTGTCTGCCTGATCGCAAGCAGGTTGTTCAACCGCATCACCGGGATAGTTGCCGGGATTGCCTATGCCCTGTACGGGCCATTGCTCTTCTATGAGACGATGTTCCTCATACCGGCGCTCTTTCTGTTCTTGATCACCTGGGGCATGTACCGGGTTGTTGAGTTTCGCCATGCGATGTCCGTGCGCAACTGGCTGGTGACCGGACTTTTGTTTGGCGTGGCCGCCCTGGCTCGTCCAAATATCCTGCTGGTGGTGCCGGTACTAATGGGCTGGCTGTACTTTGTTCGACAGTCTGAGACAGCTGCAACGGCTCGGTTGAAGCGACCTCTGGTCATGCTGATCGGCGTGCTGATAGCGGTGTTACCTGTCACCGTGCGTAACCTGATAGTGACCGGAGATCCCATACTAATCTCGTCGCAGGGTGGGATTAACCTCCATCTTGGCAACAACCAGGTAGCCGACGGTCTCACCATGATCATGCCGGAGGTTGACTTAAACGAGTCGGTAAGTTGGCGCGAGTTCGGCATAGTAACGAAAGCAGCAGCCCAGCGCGAAGCCGGACGCGAACTGTCTGAGGCCGAGCAATCCTCGTTCTGGACAGCCAAGGCGCTTAGTTTCATCGCGAACAATCCAGCCAGGTTCCTCGATCTCGTATGGAGAAAATCGGTTTACTTAGTCTGCGGTCTTGAAAACTCCGACAATTTGGACATCTATTACCAGCGCACCAAGTCGCATCTGTTGTCGGTATTGCTTTTCAAGATCGACAACTGGTTGTATTTTCCGTTTGGATTACTATTGCCGCTGGCCATGGTAGGTGTATATGTGCATCGAGCAAAGTGGCGTAATCTGGCGCCCGTATATCTGTTTTTGTTAGCCTACATACCGTCGATTGTATTGTTCTTGGTCACCGCTCGTCACCGTCTACCGCTGGTGCCGTTTCTGATCATACTCGCTGCGGCCGGTGTGGTGTCCCTGATTAAACGATCAAAACCGCTTCGGAAAAAGGAGTGGGCGGCGATGCTGCTGATTGGCCTGGCTGCGTTTTTCGTGAATCGCACTTATTACGAGTTGTCCACCGGTAGTCTTTTTCAAGTCCATTTCAACTCGGGCATTCAGCACGAAGCAGTCAAAGACTATGTCAATGCAGAGAAAGAGTACCGGCTGGCCGATCAGAGCTATCCGTATTCGCCTACTTTGATCAACAATCTGGGATTTGTGCAATACCGGTTGGGTATGGTCGATGAGGCGAGGGCGAATTTCCACCGCGGGTTGCGGCTCAATCCGGATCATGCGCCACTCTACAACAATCTCGGCTTGTTGGTAAGTGATGAAGGGTTCAGCGACTCAGCGCTCAACCTGTTAAGGATCGCGCTGGACAAGTACGACTCTTCTGTCACGATGCCGGCCGAGCTGGCTCAGGTCTGGCTGAACATGGCCGACGTTCACGAGGAAATGGTCGAACTGGACTCAGCCGCCGAGGCTTACCATAGGGCTATGGTCACGGCGCCAGAGTTGGGCCGAGCCTATTATAAGGGTGCAGCCTTCTACTCCCGACATGGTGGCCATCGCATCAGTGACAGTTTGTACAAAGAAGGCCAGCGTTATCTGGAGCTGTCATCGGTGGAGTACTTCAATTGGGGTTTGTCCTACATCAATCGACGACGGTTCACTGAAGGCTGCTCCAAAATGATGATGGCCCTGAAACTCAATCCGGACATGCACCAGGCTTGGTATTCTATCGGATATGCCTATTATCAAGCGGGCGAACCGAAAGACAGTGTCTATCAGTTCTTAGACCGCGCCCTGAAGATAGATTCCGCATTCCAGCCGGCTGTGAATCTGCGACAGGTTTTGGAACAACGGGGTTTCTGAGCGGCAACAGTCGCAGGGTAACGCACTTCGGCTGCGGTGGACTCATGGGCCGAAGGTCACACCCAGTGTGTTGCCTGTTTGTCTGAACTTCCTCTGTGCCGCGAGTTGTCTGGCGGTAGCTGGAGGTCCTACCACATCTTGCGAACCTTGGATTTCTCTTTGTCAATCTTCTTGCCCGTCAAACGTTCCCACAACTTTATGCCCGCCAGCTTTTCCACAAGGGTCGTCGGTTTCAAGAACGAATCTAACGATTTGTTGGTCCCTTCATTTGGAAACACAAATGACCACATGTGAAGAGTCCCGCTTTTGTTCTCGGCTAAGACTGACTTAAAATAGGCGTTTGGGACCGGTATGGTCACATCATTTGAGTCATCGGCACCTATGCTCTTGACGGGCTTATCGAAATAGAAGATGGGGCCGCAAATGACAAAAGTCTCAAGAATCTTAGACTTCTTGTCCAGTCTCCTGACCTCCGATTCCAGTTCTTTCCAAATGCCGGTATTGAAGTTGGGTTTCTGTGGTGACATGTTGGATAGTAGGAATGTCTCGCTGTTCTGCAAATCAGTTTCTCTCTGATTGGCGCTTGCAACGAGATGACCGCGATGATAGCCTGAGCCTTCATAGTCCACACGATCAGCACGAAACATTTCCGGGATTCGATAGTCTGAACGAAAGTTATCCAATCGTTCCACTTCGGTATTAGCCGTGTCTACGATTTCCAAAGCCCACTTGGCCTGGCGAAAATAATAGGAGTACCCCAGCACATAATACCTGTTGAACATTATCTGATCCGCTGCCGGCATTCCATATATGGTTTCACGCCTCAGATTCGGTAATTCCATCGAGATTCTCCTTCCGAAGTTTTCTGTTAATAACCCTAAGTCAACAATCGTCAGTATTCATGCTTCACGGACCCGGTTGTCGTCCACAATTCAGCCTTACCAGGTTTCAACAAATGGGGAAGCGGTGACGAATCGAAGAAGTGTTATCACCCCACCTTGCATAATATGTAATATCCAAGCCGGTCGCTCCATCCGCAATCGTTTTCTCAGCAAAACAGCATGTGTCCACAAACCGAAAAGGTCCCGACTTTCGTCGGGACCTTTCTCTCCTCACCAACCGGGGCATTCAAGTAGTGCGACCGCCATCATCACTACCTGAAGATCTCATAAATCGGCAGGTTTGCGGGCTTGCCTATTTAAGTGTTCGACTAACCCCGGAGCCAATAACATAAACAAACGGTGTGCCAAGCTACGCATCCAATTCACTAACGCATAGCCGGGCAGTCAGTTGCTTGGATGTTCACATCTGTGAACGCTCGTATGGAACATCAAAAAACGCAGAAGCTGCTGATTTTCGCGCGCAGAAACGTGCACCAGCGCAGAATTGGCGGCGATAAATCGCTTCTTTGGGCTCCGCGGCCATGAATGGCTCTCGCGCTTCGCGCACACTTCCCAACCTCGTATTGAGCGGAGTCGAAGCATGCGTTGTACACAATACCGTGCCCGCGTGATCTTCAGCTCGCGTGGGTGCCGTTGTGCGACCTCGCGCGACGGCTCTTTTTGGGTCTGGACTATTGGCGGACCTAACACAGGCAAGCTGTGGCTCTCGGCGGGTTCACGCCGCGGCGCGCAGGCGAAGACGGACCCGCCCTACTTCTCTGTGCGCACTTCAAGTCATACCGAGCGGAGTCGAGGTATGAACACAGTCGAAGTATAGGCATGTCGCATAATTTGCTTTGAGCCAAAGGTGTACGATATTATCTTCTTCCCAACGACGTAGCCGCCCGAGAAAACAGTGCTCGCGATCAAACGGCTGCGCGACAGTTCATCACGGCATCCGCCAGAGGTAGGGTTGATGGTCGAAGAGACTGATTACAAGTACGACGTTTTCATTTCGTACAGCAGCAAGGACCAGGAATGGGTGCGCGGGGAGTTGCTTGAGCGCATCGAGAGTGCTGGACTGACAGCGTTTATTGACCACCGTGATTTCAAGCCCGGAGCTTTGAACGTCAAGGAGTGCAAGCGAGGTGTGGTTGAAAGCCGCAAGACATTGGTGGTAATCACTCCTGATTACATTGAGAGCGAGTGGTGCGAATTCGAGGCCGTCATGGTTCAGACCCTCGGACCGGCGAATCGCGACCTCCGGCTGATCCCGTTGCTCAAAACGAAATCCGATAAACCGCTCGACATCGACGTGTACAACCACATCGACTTTACTGATGGTGCCGACCTTGACCTCGCCTGGCGGCAGCTACTGACTGCGTTGGGCAGGCCGCCGGAGCCGCCGAAACCGAAAGCACCGAAGCGCGACAATTGGTGCTTCGCACATACGTATCCGATGCCGCCCAACTTCACCGGACGTATCAGCGAACGCAGAATGCTGTCCGAATGGCTGAACGCTGACGAGGCGCATCCTTTGCTCAGTCTTCGGGCGCTGGGTGGCTTTGGCAAGAGCGCGCTGGTCTGGCATTGGCTGATGAACGATGTGAAGCCCACCGATTGGCCGCGTGTTGTCTGGTGGAGCTTCTATGAAAGTGAGGCCTCGTTCGATAGATTCATTGCCAGAACCTTGGGTTACATAAGCGGCGAGGAAGTCACGTCAGCAACTACAACCGCTAATGACATCGAGGCGCTGGTGGACGAGCTCCACAAAACTGGCACGCTGTTGGTGCTGGATGGTTTCGAGCGGGAGCTGCGCGCCTTTGCCGGGCTCAACGCGGCATATCAGGGTGACGGAGATAAGCCCAAAGAGAATGACACCGACTGCATCTCGCCACTGGCCGAGACTTTCCTGCGGAGAGTATCTACTCTGCCAAATATTCGATCTAAAGTCATGCTCACCACCCGGCTCTGTCCCAGCATTCTGGAGACCACAGGCGGTCAGTTTCTGCAAGGCTGCTGCGAAGAGGTACTATTACAGATGCAGCCTGATGATGCAGTGGCGTACTTCCGTGCTCGGGGCATACGTGGAGCGCGCGCCGAGATCGAGCAGGTGTGCGAACCATACGGTTACCATCCGCTCAGCCTGAGCTTGGTCGCAGGCGTGGTGGTGAAGAGTCTGCAGCAACCCGGCGATATCGCTGTCGCTAAGGAGTTGGACGTGGCAGGTGATCTGGTCGCGCGCCAGCATCACGTGCTGGAAGTAGCCTACGACTCCCTCACCTTAGAGCGAAGAGCGTTGCTCAGCCGTATAGCCTGTTTCCGCAGCCCAGTCACATTCGAGACATTAGAGGCCGTGGCGGTGGAGGCCGGAGAATCCACCGTAACTCTCGAAAGCGATCTGCAAGACCTGGTTGCGCGAGGGTTATTGCACCACGACACCGAGAAGAAACAGTTCGACCTGCATCCCATCGTTCGTCGCTATGCCTACGACCGGTTGGGCAAACTCGAACGCAACGATGCCCACACAAAGCTGCGTAGTTACTTCGCCGCCGTTCCCACACCGTCCGAGGTGACGACCCTGGAGGAACTGAATCCGGTGATCGAACTCTATCACCACACCGTCCGTGCCGGGCAGTTTGACGAGGCGCGCGCACTTTATCGGGATCGCCTCGCTGACCCAATCTATTTCCAGTTCGGCGCCTATCAGTTGGAGATTGACCTGCTGTGTGCGCTTTTCCCTGACGGCGATGACAGGCCTCCGTGTCTGACAGATGACAGCGCTCAGGGCTGGGTGCTGGGAGCGTTAGCGAACTCCTACGGACTCACTGGCCAACCGCGCCGCGCAGCATCGCTGTTTCAGCAGGACATAGCGATTTGTGAGAGGCAGGACGACAAAGGAAACCTCGCTACCGTCTTGGTGAACGTGGCCCACCGCCACCGCGAACTTGGCGCTCTGCAGGCCGCCGATACCAGTTTGCGCCGCGGCATCGATATCTGCCGGGAGATCACGGACGAGGGGAAAGAAGGGACGGGGCTTTACGAATTGGGGAGAGTGCTGGCAATCCGGGGTCAGTGGTCAGAATCTTCTGATGTTCTCAAAGCTAGCGAGGTAATCAAGAAGCGAGATGAGCACCTTCAGGCACAAGGTGTGATCTGTGCCTACCGTGCCCTGCGCGACTTACTGCGGCTTCGCTCAGAATCTGACTCGGTGAATTACTCATCGCAGTCTGCACTTGAATCGGCGCAACGAGCACTTAAGCTAGCGGATGAATGGCAGATACAGGTAGGGCGTCCTAACGCGCGCGACTACGTCCGGGCACACTGGCTGCTGGGCGCGGCACACCGTGTTGTTGGGCAGCTTGACGAGGCCGAAGGACACCTGCACGAGGCGCTGGAACGTTGCCGCCGCATCAACATGGTGGATCACGAGGCCGATATCCTGATTGATCTGGCGCGGTTGTGTGCTGCCACCGGCGATCCGAAGGAAGCAAAGCGGCTGGCGGAAGAAGCGCTGCTCATTACCAAGCGGAGTGGTTACGTCTTGCAAGGTGCGGATGCGCATCTGGAATTGGCCAAGCTCGCCCGCGACTCAGGCGACAAAAAGACCGCGCTTGAACACGCACAGAAAGCCCGTAAACTAGCCTATTGCGATGGGCCGCCCGATTATACCTACCATGCCGCGTACACCGAAGCTGGCAGGTTGTTGGAGGAGTTGGGGGAGTAGCGCGGCATCCTTCGACTCCGCTCAGGATGACATTGGTGGCGCGCGTAGCGCACAAGAACAGGCTTGCCTGTCCTTCGACTGCGCTCGGGGTGACACCCCGCGCAACGCGGGGTTTTTCGCGCTTCGCGCGTTGTCGGAACCACAGGGGGTTCCGACCTACGAAGAGAAGACTGGATTCTGGCCTTCGCCAGAATGACTCCATGGGGCAACTGGCGGGTTCACGCCGCGGCGCGCAGGCGAGGACGGACCCGCCCTACTGCGACCCCACGCGATCTGAAGATCACGCGGGCACAGATAGTGTGAGGGCGCTACCCGTTTTGCCCCCAATCACCCTCTACCTTTTTTCCTTGACTATAATTGAGGGCAATCATAGATTGGCTGCTGTTGTTTTGCACAACTACGAAGTCTGGCCCGTCTCTACATAGAGGCGTGCGGTGATCTGAATGTTTGACAGAGAGCCCAACTGATGACTTCACCACGGTCGGCGCCGGCGTAAGCTGGTTACTGACAAGACAGCGGAAGTTTGAAAGATACGTTTTGAACCCTCGCCGGCATAAGACCGACTATCCTCACATTCCAGGTATCGCCCTGGTGTTACTCATGTTATGGCTGGTCCCGGTCGCTGCCATGGCGAAGGCCGAGCCTGATTCCACCGAAATCGATTCTACTATGGCCGCAGCCGAAAGCGCAGCCGCGGATAACAAGCCGGCACCGGCCACAGAGATTACTGTCGCCGACACCGATAACGATGCCGGTGGCTCCATCACCGTAACCTGGGTGCGCTCGCCCGATGATCACGATGGCGGCAATGTCAGGCTGTATCGCATAATGCGGGCCGATGAAATCGACGGTCAACCGGGTCAATTCAGTGAAGACAGCCTGGTTGGCGATTCTCCGGCGGGCAGAGTTTTTTACGCCCACAACGACGGCAACGCGACCGATGGCAGGATGTACATGTACAAGGTTATCGCCGTCAGTCTCGTTTACGATGAAGCCGGTGACGTGCACGAGTATACTTCCGAGTCGGTCTCGGCCGGACCGATTACTTCATCGCAACAATGGTTTCACAAACAGCGCATCAATACACTGGTCGGTATGTTCCTCCTGACCACATTTATCATATTCTACATCTTTCAGGCCAAGTCCGGCAAGAAACTCTTCATTCGCAAAATCGCCGGTCTTGAGGCAGTCGATGAAGCTGTCGGCCGTGCCACTGAGATGGGTCGGAAAATCTTCTACGTACCTGGTATCGGCGATATGGATAATATGCAGACAATCGCCGGTGTTACTATTCTCGGTCGCGTGGCCGAGTTGTCGGCTGAATACGAGACTTACCTGGACGTGCCGGTCTGTCGTTCGATGGTTATGGTGACGGCGCGCGAAGTGCTCAAAGAAGCCTACTCCAAAGTCGGGCGTCCGGACGCATATAACGTCGATCAGGTGCATTACCTTACCGACGATCAGTTCGGCTACGCCGCCGGAGTGGACGGGATGTTTGTGCGTGAGAAACCGGCCACCGTGTTTTTCATGGGCCAGTTTTTCGCCGAGTCATTGATTCTGGCTGAGACCGGCAACTCCATCGGGGCCATTCAGATCGCCGGTACGGCCATGCCATCGCAGTTGCCGTTCTTTGTCGCGGCCTGTGACTATACTCTGATAGGCGAGGAGCTTTTTGCCGCCTCCGCTTATCTGTCGAAAGAACCCAAACTGCTGGGATCGCTCAAAGGACAGGATATCGGCAAGGCCGTTGTGTTGGGCGCCCTGGTGCTGGGTGTCCTGTTGGAAACACTGGGCGTCTGGCAACTATCCAATCTGTTTTCGGTGATTGACTAAATATGCGCAGAGAAGTTCCAATATTCATAACAGCCATTGTCGGCCTCGGGTTCGTGGTCCAGTATTTTATACCGCACTGGCCGTTCAGCAACATGAGTAACTGGTTCTCCGACTGGTTCTCTATTGTCCAGGCCTGTGCGATTATTCTGGGTGCGCTCAACCTGATGAAGATATCGATTCTCAAGGTATCCAGGATGAAAGCTGATTGGGGCTATGCGGCGGTGATCATAGCGACGTTTTTGTTGATGGTGATTATCGGATTGGCCGGCGGACGTGACTTCCGTAATCCCGGCACCCCCTTTGACTGGCTCTACAACTATACGTACATCCCGCTGTCGGCCACGATGTTTGCAATCCTCGCCTTCTATGTCGCTTCGGCTTCATATCGCGCCTTCCGGGCCAGGAACTTCGAAGCGACCCTGTTGCTGATCGCGGCCTTCTTTGTGATGATCGGACGGGTGCCGGTAGGGTACACCCTGTCGTCGTTCATGCCCGCCGGATATCAACTCTCCGATCTGGCCTCGTGGGTGATGAATGTGCCTCAGGCAGCCGGACAGAGAGCCATCATGATCGGCATCGGGCTGGGCATCGTGTCAACCTCGCTACGTATTATCCTTGGCCTGGAACGCTCCCATATCGGGGGTGGCGAGTGAGCACCCGTGTCAAGGAACTCATTGTCGTAGTTGGAGCCATCGTCTTTGCTCTCGTCTTCTATCTTAGAAAAGTGGGCGGTGGAGAGACGATTACGTTTTCGACGACCGAGTCGGTAATAGTGATAGCGCTCCTGGCCCTGTCGCTTCTGTGGATAATGATCCTGACCATAAAGGGACGCCTGATTGAGCGACGGATTGTGTTCCTATATGTAGGCATTGCGGTGGCCTTGCCGTTGTTCATGAGTATTTCTCAGAAGATTTCCATTTCGCCGGAAGTAAGAGAGCTGTACGATGCAGTCCTTGAATTGCCGGAAGGGTCGAAGGTATTGATATCGTTCGATTACGATCCGCCTTCGGGGCCGGAGTTGCAGCCGATGGCCGAGGCTGTTCTCAGGCTCTGTTTTCAACGTGACCTGAAGGTCATCATGATGGGTCTCTGGCCACAAGGGCCGCAGCAGGCCAACCTGGCTATCGAGAGGGTCTTTCAGGAACCGGAGATTGCGGCCAAAAACCTTCAGTACGGTGTGGACTATGTAAACTTAGGTTTTCAGACCGGTAACGAGTTTGTGATTCAGCGCATGGGCTCCTCGTTTGAGTCTATGTTCTCAAGCGACTACGAAGGCACGCCCTACGAAGAGATTCCCCTGGTAAAGAACGTGCGCAACTTCTCCAACATCGATTACTCCGTTAATCTCTCGGCCGGTTTCCCAGGCTCCGTCGAGTGGGTGCAGATAGCGGTCGACCGATATGGGGTCAGGCTTGGCGCCGGTAACACGGCGGTGCAGGCGCCCCAGATGTATGCCTATCTCGACGCAGGGCAGTTAATCGGACTGATGGGTGGGATGAGTGGTGCGGCCGAGTTTGAGACCCTGACCGAATACCGCGGCAAAGGCACCATATTTATGCTGTCACAATCGTTCGCACACGTAATCGTGATCGCTTTTGTGCTCATCGGCAACATCGCCTTCATTATGGGCGGACGTAAGTCAGCTTTGAAAGGATAGGGCAGAGGCAGTATGGAACATTTCGCCCTTTGGCTCGGAGCCTTTTTGACCCTCGGCATCCTTTCGTTTTTGTACAAGGACAACCCGTGGTATAAGCTGAGCGAGGCTATATTTGTCGGCATCTCGGCCGGCTTCTGGGTAGTGACGTTGTTCTGGGACAACCTTGTGGGTAAGTTCTGGGATGGTTGGCAGGATGAACCGATGCTGTGGGTAGGCATGGCTTTGGGAATCCTGATGATTATGCGGCTGGTGCCCAAGATCGGATGGATTTCACGTTGGCCGCTGGCCTTTATCGTCGGCTCGACGGCCGGTCTGTGGTTGATGAATTTCCTGGCCTCGAATATCATGGTCCAGACCCAGGCCACCATTATGCCGCTGCTATCCTCCGCATTTGGACAAGGATTCGATGCCGGTTTGGGTGCCATTATAAGTAATCTGGTGATAGTCATCGGCACTTTTACCGGGCTGGTATATTTCTTCTTTTCCAAAGAACACACCGGGGCATTTGGCGGTACCGCTCGCGTTGGAATATTCTTCATTATGATTACTTTCGGCGCTTCCTTCGGATACACCGTGATGAGTCGTATGTCGCTCTTGATCGGGCGGATCGATTTTCTGTTGGGCGACTGGTTGGGGATGATTGGATAGTGTCAGTTCGACAACCGACATTATCTCCCCGCTCTATCGTATCCATTACACTTACCCTTGGCATTCTGTTTGCAGCGTCCGGCCTCCAGGTGTTCGGCCAGACTGAACTGACCTTGGATACGACCCTGATTGTCGACAGCGCCGTGGTTGAAGCTGCGCCGGTGACATCCCTGTTGGTCGAAGACGGAGTGTATGATAACGGCGACTCGGTGAGGCTGTTCTGGGTTCCGTCCATTGACGACCAGATAGCAGGCAGTATTGTTGACGGATATCGGGTCTACCGTTCGGTCAACGGTGGTCAGGCAGCCCCCATTAGTGATCTTTTGCCGGGCGTGGCGAGTTTCACCGACAAAAATGTCGACAAAGACAGCACCTATACTTATTACATCGCCACATTGACCGAAAGCGGTGAGTATCCATCGGTTGTGACGAGGGAGATATCGCCCCAGCCGGAGTGGTTCAACTTTGCCCGACTCTCCCTTCTCATCATGGCCCTGATTATTGCAGGTGCCGTAATCTTCTATGTCGAGACCGCCAAGCGCGGCAAGAAACTGTTCGTGCGCAAAATCGCCGGTCTGGAAGCTATCGACGAGGCGGTCGGACGCGCTACTGAGATGGGTAGACCGGTGTTGTTCATTCCCGGCATTCACGATATGGACGATGTGCAAACTTTGGCTGCGCTGACCATTCTGGGAAGAGTCTCTCGAACCATCGCCGATTACGACAGCAAGATATTCATGCCGGTGGCTCGATCGTTGGTCATGACCGCGGCGCGCGAAACCATCAAGGCATCCTACCAGGCGGCCGGTCGGCCCGACGGTTATAGTGACGAAATGGTCAACTATGTGACGGATGAACAGTTCGGCTACGTTGCGGCGGTCGATGGTCTCATGGTTCGCGAGAAACCGGCCACCGTGTTTTTGCTCGGAGCCTTTTTCGCTGAGTCGTTGATTCTGGCCGAGACCGGAAACTCAGTTGGCGCCATACAGATTGCCGGTACTGCCCGTCCGGCTCAATTGCCCTTCTTTATTGCCGCCTGCGACTTTACCCTGATCGGTGAGGAACTGTTCGCCGCCTCCGCCTATCTGTCGGGTGAGCCGCGTATGTTGGGCTCTCTCAAGGGGCAGGATGTGGGCAAGGCGATCGCTATGGTTGCGATTCTGGCCGGTATGGTCGCGGTGACCACGTCTGAAGCCTGGGGCCTGGAGTATATGAAGGATTTACATCGATGGCTGATGTCGATGTTCGCAGCCGGTTAGAGAAGCTATGAGACAGCAGATACCACTTTTCATAACGTTTTTTGTCGGAGCCCTGTTGATTGTCTCGGTGTTCATCCCGCCGTTCGGCGATATGGAACGAACATTCACGCTGTGGTTTGATATCATTGCCGTCTTCGCATTCTTCCTGGGCGGCGGCAACCTGATTCGGGTGCACGTTGCCAAACTGAAAGCACGAAAGGAAGACTGGCCCTTTTCAATCGTGACACTGCTTGGATTCAGCGTGATGCTGGCGGCCGGATTGTTCAAGATAAACAACCCCGGCGACATCTCCTCAGCCGTGGACGCGCCCGGCTCACTGTTCTACGATATATTCAACTCCGTGATAATACCGCTGGGATCGACCATGTACTCGTTGCTGGCGTTCTTCGTCGCCTCGGCATCGTACCGTGCTTTTCGCGCCAAGAACCGTGAAGCCACCCTATTGTTGATAGCTGCCTTTGTCATACTGCTGGGACGCACACCTTTCGGTACTGCAGTAACCGGCTGGATACCGGACTCGGCATCAATTCTGCAAATCCCCAATTTGGCCATCTGGATTATGAACTCTCCCAACCTGGCCGGTCAACGCGCAATTATGATTGGTATCGGGCTGGGTGTGATCTCAATGTCGCTGAGACTCATCCTCGGCATTGAACGCTCCTATCTTGGAGGGGACAAGTAATGTATTCACCCGGAGTGCTGATATCATTGGTGGTTATTTTCGGCGGCTTGGCCTGGCTGTTTGTACGCTCGATCAAAGGTCGTGAAGTTGACCGTCGCGTCATCTTTGTGTTCATATTCCTGGCGGTGGCGGCGCCCATACTCTTTCCGATCACATTCGAAGAGCACGCCACGGCCGTGGTGAAAGGGCTGTATGATCGTATCGACACCCTGCCCGAAGGATCGCGCATACTGATTTCGTTCGACTTTGATCCGGCCATGGCGCCCGAAGTGCAGCCGATGGCCAATGCCATCTCCTTCCATTGTCTCGACCGAGGCCACAAGGTGGTCTTTATGAGTCTATGGGCAACCGGCCAGACATTGTTGACCGGCACCATACAAAACGTAATCCTGCCGGAGTTTCCGGACTTGGTTGACGGCGAAGACTATATTAGTGTCGGTTACAAAGCGGGCAACGAGGGCGTACTCAATGTCATCGTGTCCGATTACCGAAAGATGTTCCCCACAGATGTTAACGGCGTTCCTTTGGACAGCACCGAGATTTTCAAAGAGATCGGTTCATGCGCCGATTTCGATCTGATTGTTGCCCTGGGCGGGGGACGTCCCGGTCCCAAGGAGTGGGTGTTGTTCGTTGGTGATCCGGTCGGCGTACCAATCGGCGTCGGGGTGGCGGCAGTGGTGGCGCCGCAGTTGTACCCGTACTATCCACAGCAAATCATAGGTATCCTCGGCGGTGTCAAGGGTGCGGCCGAGTATGAAGAGCAGTTGTCCGGTAGCTATGACCGTTTTAGCGACATGGAAAAACCGGGGCTATCAATGATGGGGCCGCAGACATTGGCCCACGTCGTAATAATGTGCTTCATTGTCATCGGCAACATTGCCTACTTCCGAAGTCGCAAGGGAGGGAAGAGGTAGTGAACCGCTCGACCTGGATTGTAGTTGCCGTCGTTGTAGTACTGTTTGTGGTCAGTTGGGTGGTGCATGCAAGTTCCACTTCGGGTGAGGAGAACAACATAGCCAGGGCGTTCGGGGTGACGATGGCTGCTTTCCTGACGCTGGCCATTTTCTCGTTCCTATACAAAGACAATCCGTTTTACAAATTCGCCGAGCATCTCTATGTGGGTGTCTCGGCCGCCTTCTGGATGTGCCAGGGCTTCTGGTCGACAATTGTCGGCAACTTATTTCCACGGCTCTCCGAGGGCGTGTCTGAGTTTTTTCAGGTACCCTATCAGGCGAGCAACTGGAACTTTGCATATTGGACGCCGGTGATACTTGGGCTGATGCTCCTGATGCGCCTCTCCAAAGATTTTGGCTGGATGTCGCGCTGGCCGCTGGCTTTGATTGTAGGTACTACCGCCGGATTGAACTTTGTCAGGTACCTGCGCTCGGATTTCGTTAAGCAGGTGTCAGCGACTTTTGTGCCGCTGTTGGGTACCGCGAAAACGCATCCCTGGCTGGGCTTGGGCAACTTTTTCTCCAACCTGGATGCTTCCGCGACCGGCCAGTTGGTGGCCATGATGTCGAACTGGGTGATTTTCATCGGCGTGATCTGCGGAATTGTCTACTTCTTCTTTTCCAAAGAACATACCGGGATTTTTGGACGCGCTTCCAGAGTGGGCATCTGGGTGTTGATGGTTACTTTTGGAGCCGGATTTGGTTACACCGTGATGGGACGCATCTCGCTATTGGTGGGACGCATCACGTTCCTGTTCAAGGATTGGTTGCAAATAATATCTTAAACGATTCTCTCCATAGAGAGGGAGAAGCTTATGAAACATAAACTTCTGATAGTCGGTATGGTTCTGGTGTTCGGCTTGTCGCCGGTTTGGGCTCAGACGGAGCTCGATATGGCCGACAGCACAGTGGTCGATTCTGCTGAACTGTATCCAGCGGCGGCGGCGGATATCAAAGTCGTCGACAAACCGAACGATCATGGCCATGCTGTTGTCGTGACATGGGAAACCTCAGCCGACGATGGCGGCGGCAAAAACAACGTGCTGCACTACGAGATCTATTATAGTACCTCGTATGACGGCCCCTTCGACAGTGTCGGGGCATCACCGGCCGGTGAAAGCACCTTTGTGCACATTGGATCGAAAGACCCCAATGACGGAAACTTCATTCCAGACCACACCGACTTGTTCTACCAGGTCGATGTCGTCACGATTGACCCGGCCATCCGCACCGCCTCGGGCGTGCAGGGTCCGGTTCAAGCATCGGGCCAATGGTTCAACACCGGGCGCTGGCCGGTTTTGATTGCGGTGCTCCTGTTCGGAATCCTGACCATCTATTTTGTATTGAGCGCCCGCCGTGGTCGGGAGTTCTACATCAGACCCATCGGCGGAATTGAGGCGGTCGACGACGCTATTGGTCGCGCTACTGAGATGGGCCGTCCAATTCTCTACGTACTGGGCTTGGGTACGGCAGCCGATGTTGCAACGATAGCCTCGTTTACCATCCTGGGGCGCGTGGCCAAACGAGTGGCCGAGTATCAGACCGAATTGATCGTGCCCACTTATGATCCGATTGTAATGTCGGTCGCACAGGAGGTTGTTAAGTCCTCCTACTTCGATGCCGGTCGGCCCGAGGACTACAAAGAGGACTGCGTGCACTTTGTAACCCAGTCACAGTTTGCGTATGTAGCCGCCGTGAACGGTATTATGCTAAGGGAACTGCCCGCCACCTGCGTGTACATGGGTAAGTTCTTTGCCGAGTCTCTGCTTCTGGCCGAGACCGGATCGTTGGCCGGCTCTATTCAGATATCCGGCACCGACGAAATCGCTCAGATACCGTTCTTCATTGTAGCCTGCGACTATACTCTGATCGGTGAAGAATTATATGCTGCCTCGGCCTACCTTGGTCGGGAACCGAAGCTCTTGGGATCACTCAAGGCCCAGGATGCATTGAAAGCGGCGGTGGTTGTATTAGCCATTGCCGGTTTGTTGGCGGCTAATCTTGGCTGGACTGAGTTCCCGGCCATATTTCAGGTCATAGACTAAGGAGGTCAAGATATGAGAAGACAATTACCGTTCGCTCTGGTCTTTATCTTTGGCCTCTTCATGATTTTTCAATTCTTCGTACCGCACGAAAAATCAGAAGCGGCCTATGAATTCCTTCTCGACTGGATAATCGTGATCGGCATATTCGCCCTGGCCCTTGGTATCTGGTCGCTTTTCAAGGTCTCAGTTGAGAAGATCAAACTGGGAAAAGAGGGCGCCCAGTACTCCTATCTAACGCTGGTCGGACTGTACTTGATGGTGGCTTTCGGCTTCACGCAGCAAACCGGCGAGGGTTGGGGTCTGTACTTCTTGTGGCTGGTATTGTGTTCGGCCTGTATTGTAGGGCTGATGAGACTTCGAGCCGCCACCAATTCAGGCGAGAAGCGGATGTGGGGCATGGTTTCCATTGGCTTGTTGATTGCCGCCGTGCTGGTGGCCATCTTCGATGACGCCTGGGCTTTCTTCCTTTACACACCGGAAGGACTTGAGAACTCAATGTTCCGCGCCTTCTTCGACTATGTCATGATGCCCATCCTGGCCACCATGTTCTCGCTGTTGGCTTTCTATATCGCTTCGGCGGCCTACCGAGCCTTCCGGGCTCGTAACGTACTCGCATCGCTCTTGCTGTTGGCCGCTCTCCTGGTGATGTCCAGGTTCAATCCGTTCATCCCCGGCGCCGAGTATGTGGCCAAAGCCTCCAACTGGTTGATGAACGTTCCCAACCTCGCTGCGCAGCGAGCCATTGTGGTGGGTATCGGCCTTGGCATTGTGGCTACCGCGCTGAAGGTCATTCTCGGCATCGAACGCGGCTACATGGGGAAGGGATAGGAGGAGCCATGGAAACATTTGAAAAACTAATGAAGCTGGACCGACGTTGGGTCTACCTCCTTTTGATCATTGTCTGCGTTTGGGCTTATGCTTCGGATTTCACCGTGCCGATTCTGGTTGAACCGGAAGTAGCAGTGATCTACAACCGAATCGATTCACTTCCGGAGGGTTCGGTAGTGTTGGTGGCAATCGACTACGATCCTAACAACCTGGCCGAGTTGCATCCCATGACCTATGCCATTGTAGAACACTGCTGGCGAAAGAAGGTGAAGACGATATTCACCTCGCTTTCGCAAAACGGCCCCGGCATGGCCGACCAGGCGATCCGGGATATTACCGACAGCCTGAGCCGCGACCATGAATACAACGGCATAGAATTCAAGGGGCGCGAGATCGTCAATGGTGTGGATTACTGTTTTCTGGGTTATAAACCGTATTACGCGATCGTGATACTTGGTATGGGGCAGGCCTTCAAACTGCCTTTCCCCACCGACTATTATGGCACGCCTCTCGACTCGGTCCCGATGATGAAGGACATCATCAATTATGGTCAAGTCGATCTGGTGGTGGACATCTCAGGCGGCAACATTACCGACGCCTGGATAGCCTATGGCCAGAGTCGCTTTGGATTTCCCTTGGCCCTCGGCCTGACCGGGGTTATGACGGCGCAGTATTATCCCTTTCTCGGAAGTGGCCAGGTCATAGGCATAATGGGGGGGTTACTTGGCGCCGCCCAGTATGAGGAATTGGCCGACAATCCGGGCAGAGCAAAAGATGGGATGCGTGTTCAGCTTCCCGCTCACATAGTGATTATCATCTTCATCATCATGGGTAACGTCGGATACTTTGCCAATCGTCGACGATTGAAAAAAGAAGGGGGGGCAGTATAATGACTTTTCTTCATTTTCTGGGCTTGACCTTTGGCGTCTTTGTAACACTGGGCACATTATCCTTCCTGTACAAGGATAACCCGTTCTACAAAATCGCCGAACACTTGGTGGTCGGGGTGTCCGCCGGATACTTTGTAATAATTCTCTGGCACAACGGCCTGGTGCCGAAACTGTTTCAAAAACTGGCCGACGGAGACTGGTATTACGGCTTCATGAACGCCAGCCATTGGGAGTACATCATACCGGCTATTCTCGGTGTAATGATGTTTACTCGTTTCTCCAAGGACTACTCGTGGTTGTCGCGCTGGCCGATGGCCTTGTATATCGGCATCTCGGCCGGGCTGGCGATTCCTTTGGAAATGTCCACCAAGGTCAACAAGCAACTGCATGCGATGATGGTTGAGATCGACTGGGTGAACTTTACGGGCCACGATGGTTTCAATCTGCTTGATATCACCAGCGGATTGTCACAGGTTTTGATTATGATCGGAACTATGTCGGCCATCATCTACTTCTTCTTCTCCAAGGAGCACACCGGCGCCTTTGGCGGTATTGCCAAGCTTGGTATCTGGGTATTGATGATAGGTTTTGGCGCCTCGTTTGGATTTACGGTGATGGCGCGCATCTCGCTCTTCATCAACCGCCTTCAGGATACTTTCGCATGGGGGAATACGGCTTTCGATGCCACCAATCAGAACTACAACGCCGGGTTCCCGATAGTCTTCTGGTGTTTTGTGGCCTTCGTGGTTGGCTATATCATCTACGAGATCGTCAGCCACCTCAGACGACCGGCGTCCGCCTCTTAGGGCAACAACCATACCTATATGAATCCCACCCTGCTTCTGGCCGGGTGGGATTTTTTGAATTATACTGTCTCCTGATAGTATTAAATTTATGTCAAGTTAAAACTTGACGCTCGTTATCACATCCAACCTTCTTAAGGTGATATGCGTATAAAGGATACAGGTAACTCAGAATCTACTGGTGTATGTAGGAGTTTGTTGGTGATCGAGGTAAGTGGTTGCTCGACAAGCCATTACGGCGCCCCCGGCCGGCCCGCATAAATCGTTGATACTGCCCGCGATACGAAAACTGAAAATGTTGCGACTCGTAACTGCATAGGAGGTGACATCTTAAGATAAACTTTTTTCGAAAAAATCGAAGAAATCACTTGACATACAGGTAATTCTTTCCTATTGTCGCTGCTGGAGGAACCAAGGCCATTGGTGGTGAACTCAGAAGGGTTGGGTAGCCTTTCTGGAACACATGGAAAGTGAGGTAGGTAATGGCTCGGACTAAGAAAACCACCCCAGCCACACCCAGCACTGACTCCAGTGAGCAACTTGACGCGGCCAAGAAAAGGGGCTCAACAAAGGGAAAGCTGTCAACCGCGGAGGCTCGAAGAGAATACCAACGAAGGTATTATCAGATGCACAAAGAAAAAGCAAAGGAATACCAGAGGCAGTACAACTTGACTCATAAGAAGAAAGCTCGTGGTGGGCGGGGACGTTCCGGATTTACTGCACCCAGGGAGGTAGTGAGAACCACCTTCAACACGACTGATCTTATGCATGCCCCTGTTGAAAAAACTATCCGTATCCTGGAGAAGATAATCAAGGGCGAACGTTTCTTTACAATGTAAACCCTGGAAACAGTTAGACTTATGACGATTGGGAAGTTGCTGACTTCTCAATCGTTTTTATTATGTTGCTCAAACGGTCGATTTTGGGTACCATAACGCCAAATGTGTGGATGGACGGATAAGAGGGAGTCTTTATGTCCAATAAAAAGACCACTAAGACCAAGGCAGCAGGTAAGAAAAAAACCGCTTCGACCAAAGCGGCCAGTAAGAAGAAGGCCACTGCAACTGAAAAAGCAGGCAATAAAAAGACCACCGCAACCAAAAAGGCAGGTAAGAAAAAGGCCGTGACAACCAAGGCGACCACCAGGAAGAAGAGCTCTGTCAAAAAGACAGTGGCAAAGAAGAAAGTCCCAAAGAAAGCTCAGAAGAAAGTTCAAAAAAAAGTCGTGAAAACAGCAGTAAAGAAAGTAACAACTCAGAGAAAAACAAAGAGCGTACCCAAGCAGCCTGTGAAGGCTGCTCCCAAAGGTAAGTTCTGCTATTCCTTCGGCGGCGGCACTGCCGAGGGCAATGGCGATATGCGCGACCTGCTGGGCGGCAAGGGAGCCGGCCTGGCTGAAATGACCAATGCCGGAATCCCTGTACCACCCGGGTTCACCATAACCACCGATGTTTGCAAGCTATACTATGAAAACGCGCTGGAAGTGCCAAAGGCGCTGGAGCATGACCTGGAAACTTACATGGCTAAAGTCGAAAAGGTCATCGGCAAGAAATTTGGCGATCCCTCAGATCCTTTGTTGGTGTCGGTTCGTTCCGGTGCGAGATTCTCCATGCCGGGGATGATGGATACGGTCTTGAATCTTGGCCTTACCGAAGAAGCGGTGAATGGACTGGCTGAGGTCAGCGGAAACATGCGTTTTGCGCTGGACAACTATCGACGTTTTATTGCCATGTTCGGCAATGTTGTCATGGGTATTGACAAGGATGTCTTCGAACATGTCATCACCAAAACCAAGACCGAGAGACGCATCAAGCAAGACAGTTCATTACAGGTCAATGATCTCAAGAACATCGTCAAAAAATACAAACAGATTATCAAGCGCAAGACCGGTGAATCGTTTCCGCAGGATCCTTACGAACAGTTACGTATGGCGCGCGATGCCGTATTCCGCAGTTGGAACAGCCCGCGCGCAATCTCATATCGTCGCATAGAGAACTTGCCGGGCGATCTGGGCACGGCCGTCAATGTGCAGGCCATGGTCTACGGCAATATGGGCAACGACTCGGGCACCGGCGTGGGATTCACTCGTAACCCGGCCACCGGCGCCAAGGAGTTCTACGGAGAGTATCTGCTGAATGCCCAGGGCGAAGATGTCGTGGCGGGCGTCCGTACGCCCCAGCCGATTAAGCAACTGAACGCGGAGATGCCTGATGTCTATAAGCAATTGAAGACGATCACCGGCCGACTTGAGATGCACTATCGTGATGTACAGGATTTCGAGTTCACGATTGAACGCGGCAAGCTGTATATGCTCCAGACCCGATCCGGAAAACGCACTGTTCAGGCTGCCATTCGGATTGCCGTCGACATGGTTGCGGAAAAACTGATTACAAAAGACGAAGCGATCATGCGGATCGATCCGCAAGCGCTCGATCAACTGCTCCATCCCAGTCTTGATCCCAAGGCAAAGTTTGATGTTATCGCCGTGGGCCTGCCTGCCTCGCCCGGAGCTGCCTCTGGAAAAGTCTATTTCACCGCCGAGGAAGCTGTCAAGCAGGGAAAGAAGAAGTCGGTCGTGCTGGTGCGCGAAGAGACCAATCCCGACGACATCGAAGGCATGCACGCCGCTGTGGGTATTCTCACCGCGCGCGGTGGTATGACCTCGCATGCCGCGGTGGTGGCTCGGGGCATGGGCAAGTGCTGTGTCTCAGGCGCCGAAGCCATCCGTGTCAATGCTGCCAAGAAACGCTTTCAGATCGGCAAACTGATCATTAAAGAAGGCGAGACGATAACACTCAATGGGTCCAGCGGTGATGTAATCCTTGGTGAAGTGCCTACTATAGAACCTGAGTTGTCCGGTGAGTTCTCAACCTTCATGGAGTGGGCCGATGAGATCCGCACCCTTAAGGTTCGAACCAATGCCGATACACCGCGCGATGCCCTTCAGGCGGTTAAGTTCGGCGCCGAGGGTATCGGCTTGTGCCGGACTGAACACATGTTCTTTGCCGAGGATCGGATACCCATCGTTCAGGAAATGATCCTGGCCGACTCTGTTGAAGATCGTCAGGCGGCTCTGGATAAACTGCTGCCGATGCAAAAAAAGGACTTCCAAAAAATCTTCATCGCCCTTGAGGGCAAACCGGTCACGATCAGAACTCTGGACCCACCTCTTCATGAGTTCCTCCCGCGCAAGGCGGAAATAGACGCCAAAATCGCCGGTCTGGACAAGAAAACCGACGAAGAGTACGAAGAGAAGCTGGAGGCCTTCGAGAGAATCATCCAGCGTATCGACGAGCTTACGGAACTCAACCCCATGCTTGGTCATCGAGGCTGTCGTCTGGGCATTGTGTATCCGGAGATAACTGAGATGCAGGTGCGGGCAATAATGGAAGCGGCCTGTGCCGTGGCCAAGGACAAAAAAGAGGTGCATCCGGAGATAATGATCCCTCTCATCGGGCATGTCAATGAATTCAAGCACCAGAAAGAAGTAGCTCAGCGCATTGCCAACCAGGTTATTGCCAAACGTAAGATCAAGGACCTGCAATACCTGGTCGGGACCATGATTGAGATTCCGCGCGCCGCCCTGACCGCCGACGAAATCGCTGAGGAGGCGGAGTTCTTCAGTTTCGGCACCAATGACCTGACTCAGATGACTATGGGTTTCTCACGCGATGACGCCGGGAAATTCCTGAGTCATTATGTCGATCACGGCATTTTGCCCAGCGATCCGTTTATCACTATCGACCAGAAAGGCATCGGTCAGTTAGTGAGAATGGGGCATGATAAGGGGGTTTCGGTAAGGTCGGATCTAAAGGTAGGTATCTGCGGCGAACATGGTGGAGACCCGGACTCGATTGATTTCTGTCATCGGGTCGGACTTGACTACGTGTCCTGCTCGCCGTATCGCGTGCCGATAGCTCGACTGGCGGCGGCGCAGTCGACTCTGCGTTGGAGTACTACTTCCTCTAAAAAGAAGAAGTAGCCCTCCAGGCCGATGGGTCAATATTACCGGTGGGTCCTTGCTGAACGACGTTTTGTTGCCATCCGTTGGTCACATGATCCTTCGGATTACACAACATCGGTCCATCCAACCTACATCTCGCAAGTTTCGCTTGACTTTTGCCGGGCAGGGCGTTCATTCAGACGTGATTTGAGTGGTTGGATTGGTGCGGAATCATTGGCATTCCGACTGCGTTGAAGGGCCTGATCAGTCCTCGTCCGGCAGTGCACCAAGTGATATGTTAGGGTCCATCAGGCGATGAAACAACAGTTGGATGCGATTTTCAGGCCGCGATCGGTGGCTGTGATCGGGGCTTCTACACGTAAAGGATCCATCGGGCGAGAGACTGTGCGCAACATGCTGTTGGCCGAGTTCAACGGCAAGGTCTTTCCGGTAAACCCCAAGGCGAGTGTAATCCTCTCAATCAAAGCATACTCCACCGTTCTCGATGTCCCCGACGCGGTCGATCTGGCCATTATCATTGTCCCCAAGGGGGACGTCAGAGAGGTCGTGGCACAGTGCGGCGAGAAGGGTGTCAAAGGCGTCGTCGTGATCTCGGCCGGTTTTTCGGAAGTAGGTAAAGAGGGAAAAAGGAGGGAGATGGAGGTTCTGAAAGTGGTTCGTGAATACGGAATGCGTATGATCGGACCCAACTGTTTCGGAATCGTCAACACACATCCCGACGTATCTCTCAACGCTACTTTTGGTAAGACCTATCCCATGTCCGGCCGAATTGGATTCATAACTCAGTCAGGCGCTATGGGCGAGGCTATCGTGAATGTCGCACACGATTTGGGGATTGGTTTCTCGATAGTGGCGTCAATCGGCAACAAAGCAGATATTTCATCCAATGACATGCTCGAATACCTCAAGACCGATCCCGACACCGACGTTATTCTGATGTACCTTGAGAACTTCGGTAATCCACGCAATTTCACCAAGATTGCTCGCGAGGTAGTCCGGCACAAGCCGATCGTGGCGGTCAAGTCCGGCCGTACCAAGCTGGGCGCCAAGGCGGCCTCTTCGCACACCGGCGCACTGGCCGGGCTGGACGTTGGTGTTGATGCCTTGTTCGAACAGACCGGCGTCATGCGCGTGGATACGGTTGAGGAACTTTTCGATGTCGCCCAGGCGTTGACCCGCCAGCCTCTGCCCCGGGGTAACCGGGTCGCTGTGGTGACCAATGCAGGCGGGCCGGGCATTCTGGCTACCGATGCGCTGATCAACAACGGAATGGAGATGCCGGCGCTGTCATCGTCCACCGTGAAAATTCTAAAAAAACATGTGTCGGCTGAAGCATCGTTCGCCAACCCCATGGACATGGTGGCCGGCGCCGGTGGGCGGGAGTTCGAAATCACGCTTAATGCCGTGAAAAACGACCGTCGCTACGATTCCATCGTGACCATAGTGGTGCCGCCGGTGACTATCGACCAACTCGATGTGGCCCGTTGCATTCGCAAGGGTCTGGAGGGAACAGACAAAACATTGGCCGCTTGTTTCATGGGCGTGGGACTTGAGTCGGTCGGCATGAACTATCTTCGAGAGCACGGCATACCGGTATACATCTTTCCGGAAGCAGCGGCCAAAACATTGTCGAGTATGCACAAATATCGCCAGCGCATGCTGCATCCCCGCGGCAAGGTCCGCACTTTCAAGGTCGACGAAGCCACGGTGGAGAAAATCGTCACGCGGGCGGAAGCCAACGGAAGTGAGGCCATTGTAGGCGAGGACGCAATTGACATTTTGCGCGCCTATGGTATCCCGGCTGTGCCGTATAGATATGCTTTTAGTCCCGATGAAGCGGTCAAGGCGGCTTCCAAGCTCGGATTCCCTGTGGTGATGAAAGTCAATACACCGCCTGTATTGCACAAGACCGAGGTTGGCGGTGTCATGGTGGATCTCCGAACCGGCAAAGAAGTCCGCAAGGCGTTCTCGGTTCTCAAACAGCGCATACTTGACCACGGAGAAGAGGGCGAGTTCTCGGTGGCTATGCAAAAGATGATATCCGGTGGGATTGAAACCGTGATGGGTATGTCGACCGATCCGCAGTTTGGGCCGCTCATCATGTTCGGATTAGGTGGAATCTACGTGGAGATAATGAAGGATGTATCTTTCCGCATCCTGCCCCTCACCGACCAGGGAGCGCGTGACATGATTCGTTCGCTCAAGTCATTTCCGTTGCTGGACGGTTTTCGGGGAGCGCCATCGGTAGATCAGGATGTCATCATCGAAACGTTACTCAGGCTGTCGCAATTGGTCAGGGACTTTCACGCTTTTTCGGAAATCGATATTAATCCATTCATTGCCTCCCCGGACAAAAAACAATGCGCAGCCGTGGATGCACGCTTTATTGTCAGGCCATCAAGGAGTTGACACAGACGGATGAGAACGCCATGACTTGCAACAGACGGACGCATAGACGGCTGCGGCACGGCCCTACCGTGACGGGCAGACAAATCAGTAGAAGGGGAGATGCATGCGCTACGAATTGAAATCGCTCGGGATCTGGTCTTTCACGAAAGTTTCGTTCTTCATAAACCTCGTGATTGGTTTCATCCTCGGGTTGCTCTACGCAATACTGCTCCCTGTAATGGTCAGTATGGCCGAACTTGGCGGGTTTCCCGGCGGGGCTATGAATCCCTCCGAGGTTTCGTTCACAGCGATGTTGGTGATACTACCGATAATGTGCTCCTTGTTCGCGGCCGTGTTTCATACCATGATCGGTGTGTTGCTGGTAGCCGTCTACAATTTGATCGTCCGCATGATGGGCGGCCTTGAATTTGACCTTGACCCGGTGAAGCAGGCGCGGTCAGCCACGCCGGTGCGCCCCAGAGCGGCTCTCGCTACTGTTGATGAAGCGGCTGTGTCGGTGCCGCCGGTGCATGAGCCACCTCCCAGGCGTACTACGCCGCCACCACCACCACCGGTTCCAGGTGTGTCATCAGAAGCAGCCCCGGTTGCCGACCCGACGCCGCCGAGGCCGGCGACGGACATGCCTGAACTGTCGGCGGCGCCACCTTTTCAACCGACGACGACAGAGATAGAATCGCCTTCCCCGGTAGTACGACCGAAGCCGACCGAGGAAGAAACAAAGGACGACCCACCATCGGCACCCGAGACTACTTGAAAGTTAAGAGAGACTATGGATCAACCAGAAGTTCGAGTTCGCATCGCTCCCTCGCCGTCGGGATACGTGCATGTCGGTACGGCCCGCACCGCTATTTTCAATTATCTGTTCGCACGCCGCTACGGCGGTAAATTTCTAGTCCGAATCGAGAACACCGATACCGAGCGAAGCGACCCAAAATTCACCGAAGCCATTCTGTCCGCCCTCACCTGGCTTGGTATGCAGTGGGACGAGGATATAATCTATCAGGCGGATCGTCTGGACATCTACAAAGAACATGTGCAGACACTGGCTCAGTCCGGAAACGGCTATCCCTGTTTTTGCACGACGGAGATGCTGGCGGCCGACCGAGACAAGGCGCGCGCCGAAAAAACCGATCTGCGATACAATCGGCGATGTCTGAAGCTCTCGTCCGATGAAGTCGCCGGGCGCCTGGCCGCCGGTGAGCCGCATACCATTCGGCTGCGGATTCCCGAAGGTGATTGCACTTTCGACGACATGGTGTCGGGCGAGCTGGTCCGCAACTCAGGTGACATCGAAGACTTTATCGTGGCTCGTTCGGATGGATCGGCCACCTACAATCTGGCCGTGGTGGTCGATGACCACGCTACGGGGATCACGCACGTACTGCGTGGCAACGATCACATCACAAACACATTCAAGCAAATCCATCTGTACACAGCCCTGGGTTTTGATATCCCGAAATTTGCGCACGTTCCCATGATCCTGCGTACCGACAAGAAAAAGGTGTCCAAGAGTCGGGGCGACAAGGACGTCCTTCAGTTTCGCAATGAAGGAGTCCTGCCGGAAGCAATGTTCAACTATCTCTGCCTGCTGGGCTGGTCACCAAAGACCGATCGAGAGATTTACTCAGTAGACGAGTTGATCTCAAGCTTTACTCCCGACAATTTCAACCCGTCCAACTCCGTGTTTGATGAAGAGAAACTGATTGCCTTCAATCAGGAATACATCGCCGCTACGTCCGACCATGACCTGGCCGTGCTGGTGGCGCCACTGTTGGTTGAGGCCGGTCTGACCACCAAATACTGGCTGGAGACTCGCTGGGAGTATCTTCGTCAGGTGATCGGTACGCTCAAACTTCGCGCCAGGCGCATCGTAGACTTTGTTCAACTGAGTGGATATTTCTTTGAGTTTGATTACAAGTATGACCCCGAAGCCGCCGCCAAGCAGTTTACCGCCGAGAACGGTGAGTTATTGACGGCGCTGTCTGAACGGTTCGAGCGGCTTGAGGCCTTTACGCCCGAGACGATAGAACCATGCCTGTCCGCGCTGGCTGAGGAGAAAGGTCTGAAGAAAGGTCGACTTATTCATCCGACACGGCTGGCCGTGTCCGGGCGACCAACCGGTCCTTCGCTTTATGAGATGCTGGCCGTACTTTCACAGCCGGTGGTGGTAGGGCGAATGCGGCGGGCAGTAGAACAAATCGAATTGACAAACAACGCCTGATTTATTATAAGTCTGGAAAGAACTATGGCCAAGATGCAACTTGCTGACGTATTGAAGACCGCCATCAAGGGCGAAGAAGACGGGTATAAGTTCTACGATTTGCTGGCTGCAAAAGCAACCAATCCTGAGGCAAAACGTAAACTTGAGAACCTGCGCAATGACGAGATTGCGCATAAGAAAGTGCTGTACCAACTATACGAGGAACATGTCGGTGGAGAAATCGGTGAGTTGCCCAAAAAGGGTCTGTCGGCACTGGCTGAGGTGTTTCGAAAGGGTCATCTCGATGAACTCAAAAGCGAAATGGAGTTCATCAACCTTGCCATCGAAGCGGAATTGGCCGCCACCAAGTACTACAATGAACACTTCAAATCGTCGGACAACGAGGCGGTCAAACTGATTTTTGAGCGACTCGCCAGCGAAGAGAACACGCATTATGAATTGTTGATGGCCGAGCGGGAAGCGCTGAGCGGAAACTACTTTTGGTTTGGTTATGACGAAAGCGCACCCCAAGAGCATTGAAGAGGAATACTGACCCTTAATGATCGGCAGAATCGACAAACCTGACTTTGGAGATATGTGTGCAGTGGGTATGTGAGATTTGCGGTTACTTGCACGATGACGAGGATCGGCCGGGGTCCTGTCCGGTTTGTGGTGCCCTGTCGAATAAGTTTGCAGAGTTTTTTGAGGGTGACGATCAATCGGAGGGACCGGGCGAGGATGACGGCGCGGATAACTTCGAGAAGGATCTTTATGCCGACTATGAGGATGAAGGAATATGAGTGATTCTGGGCGCTCCGAGGCTGAGGGGCAGGTTCAACTTGCTATTGGTGATCCTGCACCGGACTTCACCTTGGCTACTCACAATGAAGGCGAGCTCAATCTGGCCTGGTATCAGGGGCGGAAGAATGTGGTGCTGGCGTTCTATCCGGCCGACTGGACACCGGTCTGTTCCACTCAGGTACCCGAGTATCAAAAGAAGATCGAACGGTTTGAGGAGTTGGACTGCCAGTTGTTCTGCCTGTCCTGTGACTCCGTACCTTGCCACATCGCCTGGGCCAAGTCTATGAGCGGTCTGGATTTTCCTTTGATGGCCGACTTCTGGCCGCACGGCGAGGTGGCCCGCAAGTATGGTGTACTCAATCGAAAAGGGTACGCAGAGCGCACGGTTTTTCTGATCGACAAAAAAGGGATTATCCGCTGGATCGAACGTCTGCACCCAGCCGATCTGCCAAACAACGATGACCTGTTTGAGCAACTGGCCAAACTCAATGCTTAAACGGATTCCGCGACTAATTAATTGAAACCGACAGCCCTCACCGGTGTTGATCTCTTTGTATGACGGCTTTTGACCAACACTTGCGGAATAATTGTGCCGGCAACTCGCCATTGCTCTCCTGTCGGCGCATGTGTATATTGAATTGGATGTCAGAGAGCAACTGGAGACCGATAAATCGAAAACGGCCGGAAAGTTGATGGCAACTTCCCACGCCGAATCCGGATAACAGAACTCAAATGTATTTCTCTTTACCGACAGAGTACCGACAAGCCGAAACGGCCGAGTTGACCGATCGCATTGCCTCAGCCCGTGCCAAACTGGGGACGAAACTGTGCATCCTCACCCATCACTACCAGCGGCGCGAAGTGGTTGCTTGTGGTGATCATGTCGGCGACAGTTATGGATTGTCCAAGTTGGCTGCCGAGAACAAGGATTTCGAAGTTATTTTGTTTTGTGGCGTTCACTTTATGGCCGAATCGGCTGATATCCTATCGTCTGATCATCAGCAGGTATTTCTGGCCAATCCGTTGGCTGGATGTCCCATGGCCGACATGGCTGAAATGGCCGACGTACTGGAGGCCTGGAAGTTCTTGGAGCAGTTTGGCGGCGATGAGAAAATCATGCCGATTTCGTACATGAACACCACGGCCGGTCTGAAAGCATTCACCGGACGCCATGGCGGGCTGATCTGTACATCGTCCAACGCAGCAGCGGCTTTTGAATATGGATTCGACCGACGTGAGAAGCTGTTCTTTTTCCCCGATGAAAACCTTGGCTACAATACGGGACTGAAGTACGGGCTCAAGCCTGAGGAAATGGTCATCTGGGACTTTTCACGTGACAGCGGTGGTCTGACCGAACAACAGTTGGAACGGGCACGAGTTATCCTATGGAAAGGACACTGTCATGTGCACACCAATTTTAAGGCCGAGCATGTAGCCCAGGTACGAACTGAGCATCCCGATGTGAAAGTGGTTGTGCATCCGGAGTGCCTGCCCGAGGTAGTCTCGCTGGCCGACGGTGTCGGCTCGACCAAGTACATCGTGGACTACTGTAAACAAGCTCAGGCTGGATCGACTATTGCCGTAGGGACCGAGATAAACCTGATCAATCGCATGGCCTATGAGCACCCGGACAAGAAGATTTTTGAGTTGTCGGGCCAAACCTGCCCGGTCTGTGCCAATATGTATCGCACCACTTTGAACGACCTGGCTTACTGTTTGGAAAACTACGTCGACCTGAAACCTTGTCAGGTGACTGAGCCGGATAGAAGTGAAGCTTTGATGGCGCTTGCAAAAATGCTCTCGATCAGTTGACCTGCAACAGGCGGGGTAGACCAAAAGGAAACAGCGGCCGCGGGCGTTTTCAATACGTGCGGGCGCATATAATGTCAAAAGCAGACAAGGATAGAAAACCATGGCGGCAGATGTTCTAGTTCCTCAAATGGGTGAATCGGTGCTTGAAGGCACCATCCTCGAATGGAAAGTCAAAGTCGGTGACCACGTCTCACTAAACCAACCGCTCGTAGAATTGATGACCGACAAAGTCAACGTTGAGATCCCGGCGGAAGTTGCAGGGGTGCTCATTGAGGTACTGGTCGAGGAAGGTGAAGTGGTACCTGTAGGCGCCATCATTGCTCGCATCGAGGACGGCTCCGGTGACACCAAAGCAAAACCTGCACAGAAAGCATCGGCCCGCAAAGAGACCACCACCGCAAAGACACCACAACCGGCCGTGGCAAAGAAATCGGCGCCGGCTGGTGCGTCAGCATCGACCATCAACCGTGCCGGCATGTCACCCAAAGTCAAGATGATGGTGAGGGAGTATTCGCTCGATCCGGCGACCATCAAGCCGACCGGACCCCAGGGTCGTGTAACCGTCGATGATGTGGAACGAGCCGTCCAATCCCGTTCGGCTGCCACCGGCTATACCGCCGGTCCGATTCCGCCACCGCCACCGCCGGTGGTGGCAGCGGCTCCTTCACCGGGGCCAGCGGCGGCGCCAATTGTGAACGTTGATATACCTGCCTTCGAGCCGCTCCCACAAGCTCAGCGGGAGACTCGACAGCCGTTGCAGGGAGTACGCAAACTTATCTCCGATCACATGGTGCACTCGGTGCACACTTCCGCTCATGTGACCACTTTTGAAGATTTGGACCTGACTGCGTTAGTCGATTATCGCAACGCAAATAAAGCCGAGTTCCGCTCCACCTATGGCGCCAACCTGACCTTCCTGCCATTTATCGCCAAAGCCGTCTGTGTCGGTTTGAAAGAGTTCCCGAAGATGAACGCATCGTTGACCGACGAAGAGATCATCCTAAAAAACTTCTATAACATAGGCATCGCTGTAGCCCGCGAGGACGGCTTGATCGTACCGGTCATAAAGGATGCCGACCGCAAAACGATAGTCGAGCTGGCTGTCGAGATCGCCCAGTTGGGAGAGAAAGCCAGAACCGGTGGGTTGACGCCTGAAGACGTATCCGGCGGTACCTTCTCACTGACTAATGCTGGAATGTTCGGAGCCACCGCCTCGACACCCATCATCGCACAGCCGCAGGTGGCCATCCTGGGTATCCATGCGATCGCCAAACGTCCGTGGGTGGTGGATGGTGAAATCGTGGTGCGCGACGTCTCGACCTTTGGGTTGTCCTTCGACCACCGGCTGATCGACGGCCACACGGCGGTTCAGTTCCTGCACCGAGTGCACGGATTGCTGGCCGATCCAAACAAGCTGCTTATGCAGCTTCGGTAACGTGGCCGCACTCTTCTCAAGGCGCTTCGGTTGGGTCCTCCGGGCAGGATTGACAGACTACCGCCAGGCGCTGACCTGGCAGCGTGGTCTGGTAACGATGCGACGCGACGGTCTGGCCCGTGACACTATTATCCTGCTTGAACATCCGCCTGTGATCACGGTTGGGCGTGACGGCCACGATGAGAACTTTGCCGACTCCCCTTACGATCCGGTGTTTATCGAACGTGGCGGCGATGTGACCTATCATGGCCCCGGCCAGTTGGTTGCCTATTTCATCTTTGACCTGACCCGGCGCGGGCGTGACCTGCATCGTTTCATGGGCGACCTGCAGCAGGGCGTCATTCGGTCCATGGCGCAGATCGGCATTGAATGCAGAAAGGACGACGATCACACAGGACTCTGGGTGGGCCAACGAAAACTCGGTTCGGTGGGTATTGCCGTAAAACGATGGGTGACTTTTCACGGCGTGGCGATAAACTTGAACACCGACCTGTCTGAGTTTGCATGTATCAACCCGTGCGGCCTGGAATCGGACGTCATGGTGTCGGCGGCGGAAGTTCTTGGGAAGCCGGTAGACTTGAACTCCTTCGGGGATAAACTAATCGAACAATACTCGGACATTTTTGTTACACAATTCGAGCCGGTAACTCCGGAGAGTCTGGCCGAGGATATGGAATCGCAGGCGGGCGGCTTCACGGTATAGTGACGGTCGCAACAATGAACGGTGCAACTGATGAGGAGCGAGATGGAACTTGCAGGTAAGACCGCGTTTGTTTCCGGGGGAACCAAGGGGATCGGACTTAGTATCGCCGAGAAGCTGGCGCAAAACGGCGCTAATGTTGTTATCAATTATTTCCGAAGTCGGGCTGCGGCCAAAGAAGCCGAGGAGAAAGTAAGGAGTTACGGGGTCGAGTGTTATGCACACCGCGCCAACATGGGCAATCATGAGCAGCTTCCCGCGATATTTGAAGGGATCAAAGAGCGATTTGGTAAATTGGATATTCTCATCTCCAACGCCGCCCTCGGTATCTTCACCAAGATGATCGACATCGACGACAAAGCCTGGGATCTTTCGATGCATACCAACGCCCGCGCCTTTCTCAACTGTGTGCAATTGGCCTATCCGATCATGCAGGAGCACGGACGCATAGTAGCTTTGTCGTCTCTGGGGTCGATCCGGTACATCCCCGGCTATGCCGCTATCGGTGTTTCCAAGGCAGCCATTGAGAACATCGTAAAATACATGGCCATCGAGTTCGCGCCGCGCAATATCAGTGTCAATTGTGTTTCCGGTGGATTCATTGATACCGATGCTTTGAAAGTCTTCCCGAACTACCAGTCGATGCTTGATGAAGTCAGCGAACGGACACCGTTCAAACGAGTCGGACGTCCTGAAGAAATCGCCTCCGTCGTAGCCTTCATGGCTTCTCCGCAGGCAAGTTGGATCACCGGCCAAACGGTAATCGTCGACGGTGGGTATTCATTGATGTAGGACAGCTGAGCCTCAGAGATGCCCATAAACTCCGGAGTTGGGTGGCCGTCTCACAGTTTGTTTAGGACGGGACAACTTTAGGGCAGGTCTCTCTTCTCTTGGAGACCTGCCATCTTCGGCGGGTCCGAAAGCGGACCCACCCTACGTCTCCTACCATATTCGTAGCGGGCGTCCTCGTGTTGCCCGGTCTTGACACTGTCCCAATATCGTCTATATTGTTCGTGAAGTCGCAGGATGGTGACGACACGAGATAACATCAATGTTTCGGGGAAGGATACATCTGATTGTCAGACGTAAGTTGGAGCCCGACAGTGCCATTTGTACCGTCAGTAGCGAAGGCGTTCTGTCGGTTAACGCTGAGGTCAAAGCGATCCGGGTTACGCATGAGGGATCAGGAACCTGGTCACAATTGGCCGATCGCACCATTAGCCTCTCGCGCTTCGACGGAACACATACCCATGTGCTACTCCTCAATCCGCTGTGGGGTGGGTCAGACTCCCTTCCATTGTACACGATTTCGGGGCCGTTCATGGAGACCGAGGGAGAGGTGATAGCCATGGACATGTCCACATTGGACGGGGCGCGTGTTGACGTGACAATTGTTGAGGAGTAGGGAATAGTATGATATCAATAGGTAGAATCGTTGGCGCCCTTGGATGGATCGCTGGTACAGTGTTGATGCTGCTTCTTTCTGGATGCGAGCACACGCCACCCTCCGGCGGGGGAGAGGGAGACGCACATGTCTTCGAGGTCAAGATTGAAATGAGCCACAACTCTCTGCAAGGACTGCATGAGATCATCGACGTGACACTGGAACGTGGTTACTACCGCCTCTCCAGCTTCGACCTCAAGATCGCGCACTATGCCAACGCCCTTAGCTTCCAGGGAGCGATCCCAGGCCCTTTGTTTACGGAATGTCACTGGGAGTACTTCAATTATCAGTTTTCGTTCCGGCAGTCCTGTGATGGAATGTCACCATGCGGCCTGGTCGACTTGGTCGCTATAGCCGACATTAACTTCGGACGACCCCGAGTGTCCGATGCCGACTGTCCGCAGGAGTTGATGGATGATGGACCGGTCGTGTTGTTCAGCCTGGACTACTTGGTGTCGAGTGATCGGCAATTCGATTGCGCCTACCTGCCGATCAGGTTCTACTGGGAAGACTGCGACGACAACGTTATTGCTTATCGTTCCGGATGGAACCCTGATACCGACATCACAGCTGTCAGCATGGAGGTGCTTGATTTTGGGCGTATCGGCGACGACCAGGTCGGCTTTCCGACATTTCAAGGCTACCAGCAAGAGTGTTTCACTGCCGAATTGAACCACCAGTCGCAGCCGGTGCCGTTGGTTAGCTTCTCGAATGGCGGCGTGGATATAGTCTGTGTCGGCGGACCGGACTATCGAGGCGATATCAACCTCAACGGCATTGTCAATGAAATCGCTGATGCTCTAATGTTCAGAGATTACTTTCTCTACGGAACTGACGTGTTTCAGATCAATTATGCCGGACAGATCGCTGCCTCTGACATCAATGCCGATGGAATCACCCTTAGCCTTTCGGATTTCGTTTATCAAATCCGGATTATTGTGGGTGATGCCTCGCCGTACCCCATCCTCCAACCGGTTCCGGGAACCGTCACCGAAAGCTCAGGTCGTCTGGCCATCGACCGCCAGGCCGGCGCCGCCCATCTCGTGGTGCATGGAAATGGCTTGCCGACACTATTGGCCGACAACATGGACATGGATTACGCCTTCGACGGACTGGCCACGCGCATACTGATCTACAGAATAGGTGCCAACGCCTCTTTTTCAGATGAGTTCATAGAGGTCGACGGCAATATCATGAGCCTTGACATGGCAACCTACGATGGTACGAAGATAGATGTTACGATAGTCAGCGAATAGGTTGTGAGTCCCGAGCGTCAGTCGGCGCGACTATTATCAGATGCAGGTGGAACCGTCACCAAATGCCCAGTATGTCCTTGGCTTCTTCGGAGGCCATAGTCTTGGGGTCCCACACCGGCTCCCATACTAAAGCAATTCGGACTTCGTTGACGCCTTCGACTTTTTGTGCGGCCTGATGGGCCATATTGATCAACATCTCACCGTATGGACAGGCCGGTGTAGTGAGGGTCATCTTAATCTGGACCAGTCCAGCCGGGAGTATGTTGACGTCGTATATGAGTCCCAGGTCGACAATGCCGACCTGGATTTCCGGGTCCTGGACCGGTTTCAACGCTTCGATTATCTGTTCCTGAGTAGGCATGGTTGTTTTCTATGTCAAGAATCGGTTCGCATCATTGTCCCGACATCGTGCAAAGAGGGATGCGCCGGTTCTATTGGTTATCTTCGGTCGTTACCGTACTGTCGGTTTCGCTACGGCCTTTCTCAAAATTGTTCAATCCCTCGATCAACGTCACCCATGACAGCAGGGCGCACTTGATGCGTACCGGAAACTGCCGCACTCCCTGCAGGGCGTCGATGTCGCCGAGATCATCCGGCAGTTCGACCACTTCGCCTTTCAGCATCCGCCGCACCAATTCGGCAATGCGTCGCGCCTCTTCAAGCGGTCGACCTTTGATGATCTCAGCCAGCATTGATCCGGATGCGACGGAGATAGCACATCCCTTACAGTCGACGTGAATGTTCTTCAGGGTGCCGTCATCCATTTGAACCTTCAACTCAAGCTCATCACCGCAGGCCGGGTTGGAGCCGTCTGAACTGATGTCCACCTGCTCAAGCGGTTTTTTGCCGCGGGGTGAACGAAAGTGATCCATGATGATATCACGGTACATGTCGTCAAGTGGTTCGCTCATGCTCCGAAGTACCTCCTCATGTCTGTCAACGCTTCGACCAAAGCGTCAATGTCTGCCTCGTCGTTGTAAATATAAAGTGATGCCCGCGCCGTTGCAACCTTGCCAAGGATTCGCATGAGCGGCTGAGCACAATGGTGTCCGGCGCGAATGGCAATGCCTTTTGTATCGAGAAAAGTGCTTATGTCATGCGGGTGAACGTTGGGGTCGGTAAAGCTCACTGCCCCACCCCGTTGCTCAGGCTCCTGCGGACCCTGTATCTCGATGCCGTCCAATTCGGACAATCGTTCAATAGCATATCTGGTGAGCGCAATTTCATGTTCGCGAATTCTGTCCATACCCAGCTCTTCAAGGTAGGTCAAGGCAGCTTCAAAAGCCACGACATTCGCAATATCCGGAGTGCCTGCCTCGAACTTGTGTGGAACTTCGTTCCACGTGACACGATCAAAGCGCACTTCGCGGATCATCTCACCACCCATGTTGAAAGGCGGCATCTCCTCCAGTAGTTCCAGTCGACCATAGAGAATACCTACGCCGGTCGGCCCCAACATTTTGTGGGACGAAAAAGTGTAGAAATCGGCCCCCAGCTTTTTGACGTCCACAGCCATGTGCGGCACCGCCTGCGCGCCGTCGACTAAGATGACCGCGCCCTGCTTGTGAGCCAGTTCGGCCAGCTGTTCGATAGGATTGATGGTTCCAAGAACGTTTGACATGTGCGACACGGCAACGAGTTTTGTCCTCGGTGTGATGATATTATCGATGTTGCTCAAATCCAGGTGGCCGCAGATCGTTATCGGTATACGCTTCAGCTTGGCCTGCTTCTTCTGAGCCAGAACAACCCAGGGCACCAGATTGGCGTGATGTTCCATCTCGGTGATGACAATCTCGTCACCCTCGCCGATGTTCTCTTCAGCCCAGGTGTAGGCGACAAGGTTGATCCCTTCGGTAGTGCCTCGCGTAAAAATAACCTCGGCCTGATCCACGCCGCCGATAAAGTGCGCCACTCGCTCCCGCGTATGCTCATAGGCCGCCGTGGCTTTCTCGGCCAAAAAGTGAATGCCGCGATGGATGTTAGCGTTCTTGCGTCGATAGTAGTCCAGGACGGCGTTGATCACCACACGAGGTTTCTGTGAAGTTGCCGCACTGTCGAGATAAACCAATCGTCGGTCGTTGATCTTCTCTTCGAGAATCGGAAAGTCCGCTTTTATCCGGCTCATGTCAAGTCGAGACTGGACCTGTGCCGCTTGCGTTGATCGATTGTTCGCGTTGGTCTGCATTTGTCTTGTCTACCCGGAAACCATCACGGTCTATGGGACCATGACGAGAATACCTTCGCCTTCGATCTTAAGTTCGTACTTGTCGATACCAACCACCGCCGGTGGTCCGGTTGCCCGGCCGGAACGGATATCGAACGTGGCGCCATGACGAGGACAGACGAGTCGAGCTTCATCCAAATGTCCGTCGCTGATCGGCGCAGAATCATGCGAACACTCATCAGCCAGGGCAAAGAACTCGTTGTCGATGTTGCAAACCACAATCTGTCGGTGTGCGACCGTGAACGACTTCATCTCACCCGGTGGGATATCGGCGGTGTCGGCTACCCGGACAAACGCACTCATGGCTACTCCTGCTCCAAACGTTGAGCCACGAAGTCATTGATCCTCATACGAAGGTCCTCCGGCAAGCTGGTCAAAGTAGAGGCTACAAATCCGGTGACGATCATCCGCACGGCATCAGCCAGGCCAACGCCTCGCGACTGAAGGTAGAACACCGAAAGAGGGTCAATCGGACCGATTGTCGCGCCGTGCGAACATCGAACATCCTCGTTCAGAATCTCAAGCTCCGGTATCGTCTGTGCGCGGGCATCCCGGTTCAACAGAAGATTCCGGTTTTCCTGATAGGCTTCGCAGGTACGAGCATCTTCTTCAATACGTATCAGACCGGTATAAGCCGAGCGAGCGCGGTCGCGCAGCACCACCTTAAAATTGATTGACGAATGCGTATCGCCGGACGTGTGCATGTGCAGCGTGTGGTTGTCACCCTGCTGATGGCCGGAGCCGAAAAGAAGTCCCTGCATTTCACTTTCGGCCCCTCGCCCGTTGAGCGTGACGCCGAAGTTCTGTTTGGCAATGGAACCGCCGAAAGCGAGAGGCACGGTGAGCATCTGCGCTCCCTGCTCGATTCGCGCCCGGTGGGTAAGATAGCTGTTCATGCCGGAGGCCTGGCGCTGCAGGAAGACATATCGTGAGCGACTGTCTTCCAAACCAAAAATCTCCACCGCACCGTTGACGTTACTGGATACCTGGTCGCGGTCGGTGGAACCGCCGCCGTATTCGTCGATCAGCGTCAACTCCGCGTTCTTGCCGACAACCACCAGCAGCCGTGGATACTGAACCGATCCGCCGAGACCGGACTCACGCAACAAATGCAGCGGTTGTGTTACCGTCACACCGTCGGGCACATATATAAAGATACCATCATTCCACAGGGCGGAATTCATGGCTTCAAACTTGCCGGTTTGGGAATTGACCAATTGATACAGGTATCTTTCCACCAACTCCGGATGTTCCTCGACCGCTTCGGACAGTCGCGTGATGGTGACGCCCTGCGCGATCAAGTCGTCAATACCGAAAAAGTCTATCTTACGTCCGGCCAGGTCGGTGGCGATACCGGAGAGGTTACCCTGGCGAAGATGTTCCTGCACAATCTTCTCAACAGCGCCAAAATTCTCACCGTAGTCAGTGTCCTGTACGCGGCTCCGGTCGATCAAGAAGTTAGCCGGGTCGGTGTAGCGCCACAGATGCAATCCACGACGGGGTACGGGAGCACTATTGAATACATCCCGCGAACGGTTGCGAATGTCGCGCAGCCAACGGGGGCCGCGCTCCAGAGCCGGAGCCAGACGAGGAATCGAAAAATCACTTGCCTGGGTATTGGCCTGTGTCTCTTTGTTCATCAACCTATGGATCCTTCCATTTCGAGTTCGATAAGACGGTTTAGCTCCACCGCGTATTCCAGCGGAAGTTCTTTGGTGAAGGGCTCCATGAAACCGTTAACTATCAACAAGCGCGCATCGTCCTCACTCAAACCACGACTGCACAGATAAAACAGTTGCTCCTCGGCCACTTTGGACACCCTGGCTTCGTGTTCTATCTTCACCTGATCGTGATCGATTTCCATGGTCGGATAGGTGTCGCTCCGGGCTTCCTCTCCGATCAAAAGAGCATCGCACTCAACCGAGACTTTGACGCCCGGCATCTTCTTGTGAACTTTCACCAAACCGCGATATGAGGCGCGCCCGTTGTTCTTGGAAATAGACTTGGACGTTATCCGCGAGGAGGTATTCGGGGCGGCATGAATCATCTTGGCCCCGGTATCCTGATGCTGGTCTGTTCCGGCAAAGGCGACCGAGAGAATCTCACCCTTGGCTCCCTCCTCCAAAAGCTGGATGCAAGGGTATTTCATGGTCAGACGCGATCCCATGTTACCATCAACCCATTCAACGGTGGCATTGCGATAGGCCGAAGCGCGTTTGGTGACGAGATTGAAGATGTTCCGCGCCCAGTTCTGAATAGTCGTATAGCGGATATAAGCACCCTCAAGCGCCACCAGTTCAACCACCGCCGAATGCAGCGAGTTGGTCGAATAGACCGGAGCCGTGCAGCCTTCGATATAATGCACTCGCGAACCCTTGTCGGCAATGATCAGCGTCCGCTCGAATTGCCCCATGTTCTCTGCATTGATCCGGAAGTATGCCTGCAACGGCACTGTTACATTGAGACCGGGGGGGACATAGATGAACGACCCGCCGGACCAGACCGACGTATTCAACGCCGCAAACTTGTTGTCCGTTGCCGGAATCACACTGCCGAAGTACTTCTTTACGATCTCAGGTTGTTCACGTAGCGCGCTGTCCATGTCAAGAAAGATGACGCCCTGCTTCTTGAGGTCCTCGCGCATTGAGTGATACACCACTTCCGACTCATACTGCGCCGATACACCGCCGAGGAACTTGCGTTCAGCTTCGGGTATGCCCAATTTGTCAAATGTCTTTTTGATATACTCGGGAACATCATCCCAGCTTTGCTGCTGCTCCTTGATCGGTTTCATGAAGTAGTAAATGTTCTCGAAATCGATTTCCGAGAGCATCTCGGTGTTGGCCCAGTCCGGCATCGGCTTGGAATTGAAAGTGTCGAGCGCATTGTGGCGAATCTCGGACATCCACTTGGGCTCACCTTTCATCTGGGAAATCATCTCGACTACTTCATGGTTGATCCCCCGCGCCCCTTTATGGAAATAGTCCACCGGATCGCGAAAACCATACTTGGTGGCATAGTCTTCACCCAGTTCGGCCAGGTCCCGGTTGCGCTGATTTACATCGTTGGACATGTTTACACCTCGGCCTTACTGCTGGTTTCTTCCTCCACCCAGTCATAGCCGGACTCTTCCAGTTTCAATGCGAGTTCCGGGCCGCCATGTTTGACCAGTTTGCCGTCCATCATGACATGGACGTAGTTTGGTTTGACATAATTGAGCAGGCGCTGATAGTGCGTCACCAGGAGGATTCCGTTTTCTTCGGAGCTAAAGCGGTTGATACCCTTGGAGACAACCTTGAGAGCATCGATATCCAGCCCGGAGTCGGTTTCATCCAAAAGGGCGATGCGCGGCTTCAGAATCGACATCTGCAAGACTTCCACCCGCTTCTTTTCGCCGCCGGAGAAACCGTCGTTGAGATAACGCGAGGCAAAGGACTCATCCACCGACAGCGCCTTCATCTCGGCTTTGAACAGTTTGCGGAAATCGGACATATCGGCATCCGGGCCGCGGTGCGATTTCAGCGCGGCCCGCATGAAGTTGGCCACCGACACACCCGGGATTGCCAGCGGATACTGAAAAGCCAGAAACAGTCCGGCCTGCGAGCGTTGGTCGGTCGCCATGTCCAGAATACTCACACCGTCGATGAACGCTTCACCCTGGGTGATGGTGTAAGCCGGGTGACCCATCAGTGCGTTCGACAGGGAAGACTTGCCGGAACCGTTGGGTCCCATGATGGCATGAATCTCACCCGCTGCTATCTTCAACGACACTCCGCTGACGACTTCGTTACCTTCAACGGAAACGTGAATGTTCTTGAACTCAAACAGAGGCTTCTTTTCGGTCATAATTGGATTATCCTCGATATAGGTAGGTCAAACATGTTCATTATGGTCTGTCCCCAGCCTGCCGCCCTTTGTCGTCGCCGGTAAGAGCCGACAGGGTTATCAGTCGTTCGTTGTGCACCAGATCGGCCAGCGTCTTTCCGGCCAGGAAGCCGGCGATTTGACCGGCCAGACTGCCGAGAATGTCATGCACCGAACATTGATCGGTGTGCACACATTCCTCAAGTTGGCCGGTCCGCTTGGTACAGTGGTCGGGATCAAGCAGCGGTCCACCCAGGACAGTAATCACTTCCAGAAGATTGACCTGGCCCGGTTGCTTGCTGATACAGAAGCCACCCTTGCGCCCCCGAACGGCCTTGACCAACCCGGCCTGGCGCATCTTGGCCAGCAATTTCGAAGCATACGGCACCGAAATCCCCTCGGCTGTTGCGATATCGGCAATGGACATTTGCCCGTCCAGGCCTTGTCGGGCCAGTACCAAAAGGCATCGCAATCCGTATTCTTCGGTGGCCGATATTCTCAAATCATTTCCTTTGCCGGTCCATTTTTGCAGCCGGCACCTATTTATACGAAAACCTTACAAAAATGTAAAGTATTATTTACTATAATTGTCGGCAGCCTGGATTTGTTCCCGAGCACCTGCTATCTGTTGTTATTTCATGTGGTTAGCGGCCGGCAAAGGCCTGCCGGCTGTCTTTGGTGGTGTTGGGCGACCCGCCCGACACAGGTAACCTGACAATTCGCTTCCCCCTGCTTTACGCCCAACTTCTGTCATGCCGGACTTCGAACCGGCATCCATCTGCTTTTGTAGGGCAGGTCTCTCTTCTGTTAGAGACCTGCCAATTCCAGCGGGTCCACGCCGCGGCGCGCAGGCGAAGACGGACCCCGCCCTACTGCATCTGGAGCGCAGCGGCAAGTGGGCTCTTCAATAACCCGCTCATAGATTGACGGTTGCTTAAACAGATCGAGATCGGTATTCTACACCGATTGACAGGCTTGACACCAAGTCACAGACGAGAGGACAGCGCAGATTTCGACCGACCTGACCAACATAGTCATCCTGGCCTTCGCGCTGGCTTTTGATGCCTTCGCCGTTGCCATCGTGGTGGGAATACGGATGGGCCATCTGGAGCGCTGGACGGTGTTTCGGCTGTCGTGGCATTTCGGTTTCGCGCAGTTCGGGATGCCTATTGTCGGCTGGTATGCCGGTGGTGTAATTTCGGGTTGGGTCGGCTCGTTGGGTCATTGGTTGGCCGCGTTGATCTTGTTCGCCATCGGGAGCCATGCCATTTACGAGCATCTCAAACCTGAACAACGGGAGTGGACAGGGGACCCAACGCGCGGCGCTTCGTTGATTGTCCTCATGTTCGCGACATCGATCGATGCGTTGGCGGCCGGACTGTCTCTGGCCTTGGTCGGCACGGCGATATTGAATCCGGCCTTGATTATCGGCGTCGTCGCGGCCGGGATGACTGTGCTTGGCCTGTCGTTCGGTCGTGCTTTGGGTCTGCGTTTTTCTCGCCAGGCAGGTATCCTCGGCGGCCTGATCCTGATCGGGTTGGCGATCAAGACGGTGTGGTGATAAACCACCCAAAAACGGGTTTCATGCGCTCCGCGCAGTGATAAATCACTTTCATGCGCTTTGCGCGCCGGGGATTTGCAGGCGTGCAGCTCAGGGGAGGCTCGTGTCCGCCTCATGGTGAGCGGAGTCGAACCATGAAATTCGTAGGTCGAAACCCCTGGTCCGTAGGACCGCCGAAGGCGGGTTTCGACAGGTTCGTCTGAATCGACACTCAGGCTACAGTGTGCTCACTAATCCCTAAGCTGTATCGTGTCCGCCTCAGGAGAAATCAATCCCGTTTAATAGTGCATCCATTAAAGACTGCGCTTCACTGTTTCCTTGCTCTGATGCCCTACGAAGCCACTCCATAGCCATGTCTAGGTCAGAGTTAACTCCATAACCGTAAACATACATTCTACCTAAATAGAATTGAGCCGAGGGATTTCCTTGTTGAGCCGATTTGCGACACCAATTGAATGCCTCGGTCAGATTCTTCGAAACTCCTCTTCCGTCAGTATACATGGAGGCCAAACTAAGCTGAGCATCGAAGTCCCCTTGTTCAGCTGACAAACGGTACCATTTGACAGATTCAACGTCATTGGCTTTGACACCAACCCCTTTTCGGTAACTTACGCCCAGATTGTGCTGCGCAATTACATGATCTTGGTCAGCAGCTTTGTGAAACCACTTGACGGCCTCTTCCTGGTTCGCCTCAACCCCAGCACCCATAGCATACATTTTGCCCACTTCATACTGTGCTTCAGCATCTCCTTGTTCTGCATCAAGCAAAAGCCTCTCAAATCTCTCTCTATCACTCATAGTAACTCCCTAGATTGACTAGATTCTTTCCCCTTATAGCCGGTGCGTAATGATGTGGACTAGAACTTCCGGGTTACTTTGTTGACGCATCTAGCCGGTGCAGGTCGGTCTGGGTGAAACCCCTGGTCGCTATGCAGGTTACACGATGCCTTACTGTGATCAGTAGACCATACTTTGCAATGGGTGCAATCTGCGCATCGATCTCCCGATTTGATCTGTGCCATAGTTCGACTCCCTCATAAAATGGATGCACGATTCTGATTTGTATAATAGTAAACAGGCCACATGTAGTCAAGCCTTCTCACACTTAACTGTGACCTACTGCTTGCGCAGGATGGTGTAATCTGTTCATCCTTCGACTCCGCTCGTGGCCACCTCATGGTGAGCGGAGTCGAACCATGAACTTCGTAGGTCGAAACCCCTGGTCCGCAGGACCGCCGAAGGCGGGTTTCGACATTTTCGTCAGGAGCACAGGGCTCCCGACCTACTGAGCTGTAGATTAAGGGCAGATTGATATCTTAAACCTACGCAGTTTATCTTGACAAATAGTCCGGATGTGATATCTTCCAATCATGGAGTATGTGGGTACGAACACTCCACATAGGCGGCTTCCATGCCGACTGTGCTCGAATACCCGCCGATTCTGAATGTGCAATTAGACAGATCGAAAAGACTTCAGACTTTTTCTAACTTACGAGGTACTCTCATGCGCGTCCTTCTCTCAGTTGTTGTGTTATTGATCATGCTGTCGGCCCTGACAGCCGTAGCGGATGTCCCAAGTGTAATGTCCTACCAAGGTGTGCTCACCGACGGGGGCGGTTCGCCGGTAGCCGACGGCAGCTATTCGGTGCTGTTCTCGATTTACGATGTGGCCAGTGGCGGGTCCGCTATTTGGAGCGAAACCCAGTCGGTCTCCACCACCGACGGTGCGTTCGCTATAATGCTTGGCTCGGTGAACCCACTGGATCCCCTCTACTTTGCCGGTGCCGATAGGTTTCTGGGTGTAAAGGTCGGCTCGGACCCGGAGATAAGTCCACGGACAGAGTTTGGATCGGTACCTTTTGCGTTCAGCGGCACCTGGAGACGGGCCGGTTATTTTATGCATCCCGTCGATCCTTTTGCCACTGTCCTGATTGGGGCTGACACCATTGGCTGGGGACCGGCGCAACTTGAGGTGACGAGGACCAGCAATTCAACTGCATTTATACCCGGCGTTCATTCCTACGTTAAAAACAGCGGTAACGGTGGTGGTATAGCTGGTGATTTTGAGGTAGAAGGAAAGATTGGTAGTGTTGATACCAGTTTCGCATTACGGGGGACCGCTGATATTACCCTTTTCGGCGGTGGTTCTGGTGTCGGGGTGGCCGGAACGGCGACAACGAGTTTGGGGGGGCATATGACGGCGGGGCAATTCGATGCCTACAACTTCGGTTCCACCTCGGGGCGCGCCACGGCGCTGGGGCTATCTTCCACCAGTACCGGCTCCAACTGGACTTTCGGGTTGGACGGGGATTTCAGTTCTGAAAGTGGTCCCTGTTACGGTATGGATTTGACCGCCACCTCCACCAACCACGGTTGCACGGGGATGCGATGGGATGTCAGCGGTGTCTTCGGTACCACCGGGCTGGATATGACTGTGAGCTCCTCTGCGGCCACGTCTACCTACGGCGTAAGAGGTGAGGTAACCAGTCAGACAGGTAACCTATCTGGACTCAGGATGCAGACCGACAACCAGGGTTCCGGTGACGCCATTGCCGTTGAGGCACAGGCCTGGAACTCCGGCTCCGGGGGCGTCACCGGTGTTTGGGCCTATGCCGAAGGAAACTCGACATCTTCTGTTTACGGGTTAAGGGCTCAGGACATTCGCAATTCCGGCTCGGGTGCCACATACGGTGTTTATGGTTCAGTGAACTCCACCGGTTCCGGTACCCACTACGGTGTTTTCGGTTTTGAGAATGCCGGCGGCTCAGGGGCGGCCGTCTATGCCTCCGGCGACATGATCGCATCCGGTGCCAAGCCGGCTGTGGTGCGTACGTCACAGGGTGAAAACCTGATGTACGCTACCGAGGCTACCGAAATCTGGTTCGAAGATATTGGCCGTGGTCAATTACAGAATGGGTCCGCACACATCGAACTTGATCCGCTCTACTTGGAGACGGTTGTTATCGACGACGATCATCCCATGGAAGTTTTCATTCAGTTACGCGGTGACTGCAACGGTACCTACGTTAGTGTCGGCACGACCGGTTTTGATGTGGTCGAGTTGCAATCCGGCTCAAGCGATGCGTCGTTCACTTATCGTGTGATGGCCAAGCGCAAGGGGTATGAAAACGAACGGATGCGCCCGACGACGGTTGGTTGGATGGACAAGCAACTATATCCCGAACGTGCTGCTGAGATCGAGGCGGCGCTGAGTCGTCCGGCGGATCGGTAGACTTAGTGGGAGTGGTGTGGACGATCACACGGGTGGCCCACAGCTTGGGGCGGGATCTGCATGTGTTGCACGGTACCCCACAGTCGAATCCACTCGCCGCGAAGCGCTCTGCGTGGGGTACCGGGTTGAATGACGCGCGTAGCGCGAAAAAGTGATTCATCACCTCATGGTGAGCGGAGTCGAACCATGAACCGTGCGGGTCGAGACCACAGGGATGACCGACAAGAAACTAACGGCGATACTTGATGTTGTTCTCTTCGCACCACTCGACGGCCAGTTCCTCGTAGGCTTGATCGCGAAACGTGTACCAGTCCTTCTCAATTCCCAGTCTGTAGGTAGTATCCTTGAATCGTCGAAAAGCGCCGCGACCGCGTAGCGCTCTAAGCAACTCGTCGGAGTGGTGTTGGTTATCGATCGAATCGGCAAACCGCTCTAGCATTTTGTACTCGTTGGTGTCGAATTGACTCGGCAGGGCGATGTAGTCCTCTCCTTTTTCCACGTCACGAGCATCCTTGAGTTCTTCTTCACTGAAACCGAGTGAATTCACCTCGTTATCAACAGCTCTGAATTCATCCTCGGTAATGGTCACTACTTTTCCGGTCACAGTATTCAGGAACGACTTGGCCAGATCCGACTGAAACTGCATGCCGTCGACTAAGTCTTTGAGTAATACTTCTGCTGGCATAGTAAATCCTACTTGGTCAATAGCGCAGGGCTACCGACCAATGAACCTAACCCCAGAAACAGCACAAGGCATCCTCATCCACCAAATCCAGGAACTTCTTAAGAGTCCGAAGCCTGGGAGAGGGCTCATAGGTATGCCACTTCAAATCCCTTCGCTGCCAAAACACTTTCCATATCCCCTGGGTACGTACATACGTCGCTTTGGCTACGGCTTCTTCCATCTTCACTTTGGGTTTGAAAAAGCTCGGTCGAATCTCAAATATCTCGACGCTCTGGCCCTTGATCCGGAATGCGATATCCACCTGGTCGCGAATGTGTTCAGGCGGTCTGCGCTTCTCAACAAACGCGGCCACCTGTTTCTCATACCGTTTCGTTTCTGTTTTGCTGAACGCCATGGTTTTGATACCTCAACTCTTACTTTGAACGATCATACAGTCTAGGTAGGGATCGTTTCCAAGTCAAGGACGAAACCTCACGCTGTTCTCAAAGGAGCGCGAAGTCTTGTAGGTCAGGTCTCTCTTCTCTTAGAGACCTGACGCCGTTGTCAGAAAGGCGTCGCGCACGCCCTACCTGTCATCCCCTCGCACCCATTGTTACTCCGAATGCAGTTGAAGGGTGCGCGAAGCGCAAAGAACACATTTATGGGTGTCATTCCCGCGCAGGCGGGAATCCATCTTTTCCGCCTATGTCATACTGGCGGAGGCCAGTATCCAGTCTTGTAGGGCGAAACCTCTTGGCCCTAAGGGTGAGAGTCACGGCTTGACCGTGTCGTCCTGTGCGCTGCCGAAGGGCGGGTTTCGACATCTTCAAACGGTGCCTAACGTCGAGGGCTCTGGGTATCACTGCTGCCGAACCGAAGCGGATTGCTAATCTTGAGGTCCAAGCATCTTACTCGCGTATCGGGATTTCAGTTTGTCGATATATTGCAATAGAATCGGCTTCTGGCCGGCTGTCGTCTTCGCCACTGCCGACTCAAGGCCACGGAGACTCTTCTCGATTCTTGACTCGATACGTGAAGCGATGCCGTCCAGGCTAATCAGTCGCAGCCCTGAGACCAGAATGTCCTTGGTTCCCATTACAAGACCGTACGGTGTGATGATGACAGATGCAACCGAGTGAATAAACTGAGCAGCGCGACGCTTCATAAGTTTGCGATGCTGCAGAGGAAGCTCACTATAGATGGCGTTTCTGTATTCACTCCACAATTCGCGTTCGAGCTCCTCCAGTTCGTGCATCAGAAACACCAGCCGTTCTGGATCTGTCATCATGAGACCGGCTTTGGTTTTAGTCTGAATATCGTTGTACTTTTCGACAAACGAAGCTTCAACGGCAATCCGGTGTAACTCGATTGAATCTTCAACCGTAATTGCGTCCAAGAGATCAGTCGGAAAATAAGTAGATGTACTGGTCTTAACTAGATCGACGAAAATCTTAAAGAACACCTCATGCTCCGAGAGGTTGGTTTTGGCTCCGCTGAGGTCAGATAAACGGAAGTCAACGATGTTCTCTTGCGGGAGGATTCCCTCTGAGTCAACAGCTCGCGCACCGGATAGATAATACAGAAAGTCCGCATAGGAAGTGATGATTTCTCTGAATGTCAATTCGCCACACTGTTGTGAGGCGCTGTAGACCGCTCCGCGGCTGAGCGAAGCGGTGTTCTCAAGTTCAGAGCACATGGATTCGGGAACCGAAAGGCCATTTTCGGAAAGCATCAGGCCCGGTAGGCTGTTGGGGTTCCGAAGATCGGAAAGCAGTCTAGATTTGAACCAAGTACTTGTTTCGGCCGTGTTCCATTTCACTGGTCGGGCGCTGTCATCAATCAATTGGGCCATCTCGCTCTGATCGGCACCGCAATATAACTCGGCCTCCCCTTGTGACGGAGCGTGTTGTTTGCTCTCCATAAAGTCGACGCACGTTGGAAATTCCTCACGGAGGGCAGGCACAACTATGCGTTCAGAGAATAACTCTGGGTGGGGTAGCAGGAGCTCACGAGCAAGCTCTGATTCCAACAGGTGAGAAGCTGCGATAACAACATGACCTTTTGTCAAAGCCAACAGCTTCAACTTCCTGATCAGAGCGAGTTTGATCCCCTCCACGTCAGAAGGCGTCCAAGCCACCTGGGAATAAGTGACTCGATCAAACTCGGTAAAGTACACTCGGCTGGCGTTTAGTTTTCCCGGGTCTGTTTTGTTCAGCACAAATCACCTTGCATATGGTGCCCCCTACCCCCCATACGACTCATCATCTGAGGGATACTCGCCGGACTTGACGTCGGCGATGAAGCGTTTGACAGCATCGGAAATGACAGGGGAGAGGTCGGCGTAGCGGCGCACGAACTTCGGTTTGAACTCAGTGTCACCCAGCCCCAGAATATCATTGATCACGAGTACTTGACCGTCGCAAGCGACACCGGCGCCGATACCGATAGTCGCCGCGCGCTTCAGGCTCTCAGTGATCTCGCGCGCTGTGTCGTTCTCGACTAATTCGAGCACCATCGAGAAGGCGCCCGCTTCTTCCAGAGCCAGCGCCGACTCTTTGAGATAGGTCTGTGACTTTTTCTTCCGGCCCTGTACTCGAGGACCGCCGAACCGATTGATCGACTGCGGCGTCAAACCGATATGCCCCATGACAGGGATACCTATCTCGACCAACCGCTTGACCGTCGGTACGATTTCCAGACCACCTTCGAGTTTGACTGCGTGCGCACCGCCTTCTTTGAGAAAGCGTCCGGCATTGAGAATAGCCGTCTCAGTCGACGGTTGAAACGACATGAACGGCATGTCGGCGATGACCAGTGCATTCTCGGTACCGCGCGCTACAGCGGCACAGTGAGCCACCATCACGTCCATCGTGATCGGCAGCGTCGAGTCGTAGCCATGAATAACGTTGGCCGCCGAGTCGCCGACCAGGGTCATGTCGATCCCCGCTTCGTCCAAGAGGTGTGCCGTGTAGTGGTCATACGCGGTCAGCACCGCAATCTTCTCACCGGATGCTTTCTTTTTCAGAATGCGACCGATCGTCATCCGTTTCTTTCCGTCAAGGTATCCCATAATGTCTCATTATAATACGACGTTGCCGGCCGGCACGTAGTATTTTTTGCCACTCATCGGTTTTTCGATTTGATCGATCAGGTCATCGAAGTGTTCCGGGTTCTCCACAAAGTCGATCTCGTCTGTTTTGACCACCAATAGCGGCGTTTCGGTGTAGTTGAAAAAGTAATAGTCGTATGCTTTGTTTAGCATCTCGACATAGTCGGGACCGACTGTCTTTTCGAAGGTGTAGTTCCTTTTGCGAATCCGTTGCAGCAGTGTCGGTGTCGATGCTTGCAGGTAGATCGCCAGGTCCGGTCTGGGAACGTCTTTCGATAGAATCGGTGCGATCTTGTCATACAAAGCCAGTTCGCGCTCGGCCAGGTTCACCGACGCAAAGATAGCATCTTTGGCAAAAAGATAGTCGGCGACGATCCGTTGAGCGAACAGATCCCGCACCATCAGTTGCTGCTGTTGTTGAAACCGCGACAGCAGGAAGAACAACTGGCAACTGAAGGCATGCCGCTTTTTATGCTTGTAGAAATCCACCAGAAACGGGTTCTCGAAGACTTCTTCAGCCAGCAACTCGGCTTCGAGTCGCTCGGCCAGCATCTTGGCGAACGATGTTTTCCCGACGCCGATGACGCCTTCAACGGCTATGTAATTGGGTCTAAGGTTGTCTTGCGACATGGTCCTTGTACAACATTACTTTGTTTCGATCTTCGTCACTGAGAAAATCCGAGACCGGCCTTTTCGTTACCGGATGAGTCACTTTCGGATCAATCTGCAGAATCGGCGCCATGGCGAACGGTCGATTGAGCAACTCCCGATGCGGTATGGACAGCCGCTCGCTCTCGATCACCTGTTGCCCGAACAACAGTATGTCCAGGTCGATAGTGCGCGGCAGTTGCTGACCTTTGCCGGTGCGACCGAGCTTCTTTTCAATCAACTCCAGAGCATTAAGTAATTCACCCGCAGTGAACCGATAGTCGGCCATCACGGCCTGATTCATAAACGATGGCGCCGCAGAGTCCATACCATCGGCCTCCGACAGGTAGATGGCAGATGTTGCGACGATTTCGAGACCTTCGATAAACTCAAGTTTGGCCAGCGCGTCGGCCAGGTTTTTTTCACGGTCACCCATGTTCGAGCCGGCGAGAATAAAAACAGTTTCAGACATCGTATGCCTCTATGATTCGTTGTTGATGAGTTTCTGAGTGTCCGCCTGGTGGCGCGTCAGTTCAACTTCAATATGTTTTACGTGTCCGCCCAGAGGGGGATCAAGCTTGCGAACGCGCAAAGTAACCCGATAGGCCCCGAAGTCATTTAGAATTCGCGTGGCCAGTTTACCGGTCAGACCCTCCAGCAACGAGAAGGCCGTCCCCTCGACCGTTTCGCGGACGGTGTCGTAGACTTTGGCGTAATCGATAGTGTCGATGAGTTGGTCGGACTGACCCGCCTCGGCCAGGTCGACTTCGAGTTCGCAATCAACCTCGAACATCCGTCCGGTCTCACGCTCGGCAGCGCTGACACCGTGGTAGCCATAAAACGACATGCCGGTCATGCGGATGATGTCTTTCATTCGGCTGCATCTTTCTGTTGTGCCAACCGGCGCTTTCGCAACCGATCGGTTGCCTCCCGATAGGTTGTAGCATCCGGTGTCAGCGACAATCTGAGGTATCCTTCGCCGAGTTCGCCAAAAGCGGAACCCGGCGCCACCAGGATGCGGCTGCGCTTGAGCAGTCGCGTGGCGGCGCGTGTCGAAGGACTTCGCCGGGGCAACCTTGCCCAGACAAATGGGACCGTATCGTAGCCGGTTTTCTCAAGGTTGAGCGTGTCCAGGAAGCTGCCCACCTGGCCGGCGGTTTGTGATATCTTCTTTCGCGCGGCTTGCAAAGGTGGGTTGGGGTATTGGCGCATTGCCTCCATCGCGGCCCGGACGTGGGCAGTGAACAAAAACGGACGGGTCAGTCGGCTGGACAGTTTCAGTCCACTGACTACATCGCGATGGCCGACCACAAAAGCCAGCGGCAGACTGGGCAGTCCGAAGTGATAGGAGAACGAACCTACCTCCACGCCGACCTTCTTGCCGCCGATCACACTCATCAAGCTGGTAGATGTCCGCTCGGCGAAAGTCTGGTAGGCGGCATCGTTGACTATCATGACATTCTCTTTGATCGCCAGCCACACCAGCTCGGTCATTTCCTTCTCGCTCAGTTCAGCACCGGTCGGATTGTGCGGGGTGTTAACGAACAGGACGCGCGCCACTCGTCCCAATCTGGTACCCACTCGTTCAAAGTTCGGCTTCCAGCCATCTTGCGACAACACGGCATAAGCCACCGCTTCGCCGCCACAGGCGCCAACCACTCGGCGATACAGGGGGAGACCCAACCCGGGCACAAAGGTGATATCGCCGTGATCGATAAAAGCCATGCCCAGGCCCAGCAGGTTGGCCGAGATGGAACTGCCGATAAAGACATGTTTGTTGGGGTTGAGTTTGGCGCCATGCACCGACCGATACCATTCGGCCAGCGATTCTTTCAGCGTTTGCATGTCAGCTTTACCGGCCGGTTCGAGATAATTGTCGACTGGCGGGCTATCCGATGGTTCCACCGGCCAGCGGAACGAAGTCAGGTCCAGAATCTCGGTCTTTTGGAGCAGTTTCAACCGCTTCTGCGGTTGGGCAAACGACAGCAGGTCCGGCGGCAACTGATACAACCGGTTAGCCTTTTCTACGATGATCTTTTTTACAGGCACGAAAACAACCCGTTAGACTTTGGGGTCCCAGGTTTTATCCAGATTCTCACGCATTCGCTCGAGCCTCCTGAAATCCTCGCCGGGAATAGCGTCGATGTTTCCAAGATGCCGCGCCAGCAGGACAATCCGGGCATAATGCTCAACAACTTCATGCCGATTATACGCTTCATCCAACGACCGGCCGACCGTCAACAGACCATGATTGCGCAGCAGAAAAGCGTTACAGGTGTCGACGTGCGGCTCAATCGATTTGGGAACCTCATCGGTCCCCGGTCCGGCGTAGTCGGTCAACGGAATCTTACCGACCGAGACCACTACTTCCGGCAGCACATCGGACTCAAGCCCGATCCCGGCCACGGCAAAAGCTGTCGCGTGGGGGGGATGGGCGTGGATGACGGCGTTGACTTCGCTGCGACGTTGATACACCAACAGGTGCATAGCCAGTTCCGCCGATGCTTTATGGCTGCCTTGCAGGTGTTTGCCGTTCATGTCTACGATCACCATGTCTTCGGGCGCCAGTCGTCCCTTGGGCAGACCGGATGGCGTTACTAATACTCGGTCATCACCGAGCCGTACTGATAGATTGCCGTCGGTCCCGGCGATCATTTGCTGTTCGTAGAGGCGGGTGCCGAACTCGGCTACCGCTTTACGCATAATGAACGGTGAAGCATTAATCATGGGCAGAAGGTAGACGCATTTTCCTGCCAAGTCAACAACATACGCCACCCATAAGTGGGTTCTATCTTGTAGGGCGGGTCGGTCTTCGCCTGCGCGCCGCGGCGTGAACCCGCCGCCGTTTCAGGTGCTGTCAGGCGACCTCGCCTGACAGCTTTCGGGTGTCGGGCGGTGTCGCCCACCACCACTTGTAAGTGTTAACAATTTGTGTGTGCAGGTGAGACGTGCGGAGCGAAAAAAAGAGTGATTTATCACTGTCATGCCGAGCGGAGTCGAGGCATGAGGTTCGTCCGGGTGGCCGTCTCAAACCCTGTTTGGGACGGGCTACAACATCCACGCCTGTCATGCCGGACTTGATCCGGCATCCAGCTTAGTCATTGTCTTGGTAGACGCAACGGCCTATATTGATGCAACAATTGGAAGATTTGATGGAAACTGTACTCGAGGAATACAGCGGCTGGATCATTGGCATTGTCAGCGTACTTGTCAGTGCCATGGGGTGGCAAAGCGAACAATATATCATAGCGCCTGAGGTGATTCCCTGATAGCCAAAGAGTATAAGGATTGGATGGCACGGGCTTTTCTGTTGGTGGAGTCCGCACTCGCGGCAGAACTCGCCACACCAACGCGTCTTATTATGACCGAGGAATACATACGAGCATCGTTCGCACGTGGGCTTTGTCTGTCGAACCCTGATCAAGCATTCAGGGTGACGACAGAGCATACGGCCAATTGGTCCAATTCCACCTGCTACAGTGATCGCAGTCACAGTCCAAGTCAGGGGCGTCCCATTCAGCATGACGTGGCCGTGGTGCCAGACGAGAATGACGCTGGGATGGCCTGCGAAGTGAAGTGGCTTAAGCAGGCCAAAGCTGCAGATATTGCAAAGGACATATGGAAACTCGCATTCAGTAGATCGACAGAAGCGGAGAAGAAAGCGCTCCGGACATATCTGCTCATCGGTGGGGAGACAAAGTACCTCTCTGAGTCATTCAGGACTCTCCAAAGATCTAAGATAGATATACGTTGGTCACTAGCGGGAAGAACACAAGGCATACCAGGTCCGCGCAACTTCCCGTTAGACCAAGCGCTGTCCCGGGATAGGTCCGTGGTTTATCGCTCCTGGGCGGATTTGATATCTTGGGGCAATCCGAAACACTTCAGGCAGTGTCCAGACACTTGGTCTAATCTGCGGTGTACCGTGAGAGAGAGATGGCGAAAATCAAGCGGCGACGTCAGATGGGCCGCAGTCCTGTATGAGTTACATCATCACGGTGTAGGGGATACGGCCATAATAGATTGGAGTGCGGCCATGTCCCGCCTGACATTTGGGTGCGCTGGCCGATAACAGATGTCTTTTTGGGTGAGACTTCAGTATATTTCTTTTATAGCCGAGTCTGAAGACTCGGCCACCACAACGCCAGGCAACCCTGCCGACTTCGGCGGGTTCCCGCCTACGGCGGACCTTCGGCGAAGGCGGACCCACCCTACAAGAGAAGATGGATGCCGGATCAAGTCCGGCATGACAGAGGGGAGAGATTGCCGCGCCCCTCGACTCCGCTCGGGGTGACAAGGACGAGATGGTCTCGCCCCGAGACTTCGCTCAGCCTGAGGTCGGGGCGCGCGAAGCGCAAGGGGGCCATTCATGGCTGATTTATCACTCCCAATACCCGGCAAATAGGGTAGATTTCACCATCTCAAAAGTTTTTTCCATCATATTGGCCCCTTTTGCGTTATAACTTATATAGAAAGCTCCGGCCGCCCAGAAACCACTTGACACGGCGAGACCGGATTGGTATTTTACACGGTTACCGTATTTGGAGGAAGACAGTAGTTGGTTGAACAAGGAATCCGGGAGGATTCACACAATCGGAAGGGGTCGCGGCTTGTTTCGGTGGGGTTGGCAGCCGCTATTTTTACCCTCATTGGAATTCTGGTGGCGCCGCACCTGCCATTCTCGGTTGAGAAGAGCAGCCCGGTCAACCTGCCGGTCGTATCGCAGGCCGGGGCCTATCCTGTGGTCGAGCGCGACGGTGAGTACGAATCGCCGTTTGTAGCCGTCGTAGAGACCGTGGCCGACGCTGTGGTCAATATATCGGCCAAATCCAAAACAGAGCGCATGCCCTGGTGGTACCACGGATCAAACTATCAAACTTCGTCCGGCTCCGGGTTCTTCTTTCGCGAGGACGGGTATATCCTGACCAACAACCATGTCGTAGAAGATGCTGTCGAAATGACTGTTCGCACGGCTTCAGGCTATCAGTATGACGCCCAGTTGGTCGGCCGCGACCCGGAAACAGACCTGGCTGTACTGAAAGTCGAACCGGAAGACGATATCACCATAATCCCGTTCGGACACTCCGACGATATCAAAGTCGGTGACTGGGCCATTGCCATCGGCAATCCATTTCCGCAGCAGGGATTGGAGCGCACGGTGACAGTCGGTGTCATATCGGCGGTCGGGCGCAGCAACCTCCATTTTGGCGGTGGTGAGCGGCCTTACTATCAAAGCTATATTCAGACCGACGCCTCGATCAACCCCGGTAACTCCGGCGGTCCGCTTTTGAACCTGCAAGGTGAGTGCGTGGGTATCAACGCCGCCATATCCAGTCCCTCGGGCGGCTCGGTCGGTATCGGGTTCGCCATTCCGGTTAACCTGGCCCGGGCCATAGTTCCCGACTTGATTGCCACCGGTCAGGCATCGCGTGGCTGGCTTGGTATATGGTACCATCCGGTCACACAGCGCGAGGCCAAACGACAGGGTCTGGAATCGGTCAAGGGAATCACCATAGACTCGGTGGTGGCTCAGTCACCGGCCGACGATGCAGGTTTCAAGGAAGGCGACGTCATCGTCGGGTTCCACGATCAGCCGGTCGAGAATTCCGGTCAGTTTTCAGTCCTGGTCTCGACAGCTCGCGAAGGTCTTCCGACGCCGGTGCAGATCGTACGAGATGGGTCACACCTGACTCTGGAGACTCTGATCGGCGACCGTGACGACGCTCGTCGGGCGCGACCAGTGCGGGCTACCGAGGAAGATGACTTTGTTTCCGAGCAGTGGCTTGGGATGGAGTTGGTCAATTTCACGCCCGATATAGCGCGAGCCATGAATTTGCGCGAGGCCGACGGCGTATATGTTAGGCGAGTGCAAGCCGGTTCGGCGGCTGATTATGCCTCGATCACTCGTGGCACCGTCATCCTTTCACTGGATGATGTCACAGTGAAGTCGCTTGAGGACGTAGAAGAAGTACTTGGCAGTCTGGAACGATCCACCGAACACGTTTCAGTGATAGTTTTGGAACCGGACGGCACGATGGTCCGCAAGGTCATCAGGCCATAATTGGAACATATAACGGTCGATGACGGTCCATCTGAGTGGATGGAAAAGTGTGATCGGCCAAACCCATAGGAAGGAGATAGTCAACACAAGTGGCTAAACAATCCCTAAAATATCGCGATGAAGACCGGTCTTTGGACCTCTATCTCCGCGAAATCGGGGAAACTCCTTTGATCAACGCCAAAGAGGAAGTGCGGCTGGCCAGAAAAATCAAGCAGGGTGATATGCGTGCCCTGGAAGCACTGACCAAGGCTAATCTGCGCTTCGTAGTCTCGGTGGCAAAACAGTATCAGAATCAGGGTCTGTCCCTGGCCGATCTAATCAATGAGGGCAATATCGGCCTCATCAAAGCGGCCAAACGGTTCGACGAGACCCGGGGATTCAAATTCATCAGCTACGCCGTTTGGTGGATACGTCAAGCGATCCTGCAAGCGCTGGCTGAACAGAGCCGAATTGTCAGGCTCCCCCTCAACAGAGTGGGGACGCTGCACAAGATAGGCAAGATTTCCAGTCGACTGGAGCAAGGGTTGGGACGTCTCCCCTCGGCCGAGGAAATTGCAAAAGAACTGGAGCTGTCGGAAAGTGAGGTGGCCGACACTCTCAAAATCTCCAATTCCCACCTCTCATTGGATGCGCCGTTTTCCACTTCAGAAGACAACTCATTGATCGACGTGCTGGAGGATGAACTACAGCCGTCGCCGGATGAAGCGCTTCTGAGTCAGTCTTTGAAAGTTGAGATCGAGAAAGCTCTGGATTCGCTGACGCCGCGCGAGGCTGAGGTGATCAATCTTTACTTCGGCCTCAATCATGAAAAGGCTCTTACGTTGGAAGAGATCGGTGCTCGCTTTTCACTCACGCGTGAGCGTGTGCGGCAGATTAAAGAGAAGGCAATCCGCCGGCTCCGTCATGCCTCACGCAGTCGCTCCCTGCGTGCCTACTTGAATTAAGCGAACAGGACCCAGACTGTACTAACCGCCCTTTCCCGAGGGCGGTTTTTTTGTGTGGAAAGGGGCCAAACTTGTGGGGGGCGCTGAAAAAGGCCCATTTCTGGTCATTGCGAGCGATCCCCGCCTCAGGCGGGGCGGAGGAGCGCGGCAATCTCATACGTCTTGCTGCACAACGAATTGAGATTGCCACGGCATCCCGCGCGGCGCGGGATACCTCGCAATGACGGTGTCGTCGTTCTTTCAACGGACCCATGAGTGGACACACCGAAGGCCTGGTTGTGACCCGACAGCCTACATTAGTAGGGCGGCATCCCTGCGATGCCGCCAAGATCGGCAGGATCACAGGGATCCTGCCCTACGGCTGGAATGATTCAAACACCTCGGCCATCATGAGAAAGAAGCTATCTCCGGTGAGACGATGCAAATCTCGCATCTGGCTGATATGAAGTTTATGATACCCCGGATTAGCCTCGTGTCGATGACCCAGACAATAGAGACTGCTTTGTCCGTTGCGATGGAAGTCCGGTAGGTAGGCTTTCAGCGTAGTCAGAGCCAGTTCCCACACTTCGAGTGCCTGTGGATCGTGCGACGCCAGGTAATACTCATAGACGCCGAACAGAGCGGTGACAAACCCGTTTAGCGTCTGAGCGGGTCGGTCATCAAGTGGGTATTCCTCAATCCAATAGTATCCGGTCGTGTCGATGCGTGCTACCCATCGGTCACCGGTTCCCTGCAGGACAAGCAAAGCTCGGAACAGCTTGCGCGCAGAATCCAGATATTCGGTGTTGCCGGTCAGTTCGTAGAGTCGCGACTGCACGGTCCGTATTTCACACTGAGCCATACCGGAGTACCATGGTGGGTCGAGCCTGTTGGCCGAGTAGCTATGTACGGCGTACAGCATCTCGTAAGGCGCCCAGGAGGCACCGTCTGCCTCATGACATAGCGACATGAGCTTTTGCATATACCGCTCAGCCCGCGCCAGATAAATATCCTCGCCCGTCCGGACAAAAGTAGCAAGCAGCACGTGGCAAGTCTGTGACAGATTAACCGGATGGTAGTAATCAGCTCCCCGATAATGGAACAGTTCAATGCTGTCGGCATCCATGGGCTCGATAAACCGACGGGCGCGAGCGGTATCCACTCACGTATTTGGCCGTTGGTCGAACGGTAATTCGATCAACCGCTGGGGGAGTTGATTGGCCTGGCTGAGAGCTGTGATGTTTTTAGTCTCCCGGCGTTCGCACTGAAGGGAGAGGCTCAGGAGTGGTAATAGTACTGCCAATAATAGACGTTGTAACATTTTGAACTCTACCAATATGGTCGTTGTCAACAGTCGGGGAACAAACCAGCGGGGCGAGGCAGGTCTGTCCAGTGTAATCGTCAGTGTTTGGTTTATTCCGTTACAGTGGTGTCGGCCCCACTTTACGAGTGATGAGCGAAACAGCACCGTCGGTGAGTTGGAATGGCTGGACTCGGGCAATTAGTCGGCAAAATCTTTTTGCTTTTCGGTCGAGGATAGCTTATATAGAGGCCCGGTCGCGGTATCCGATCTGTATGGATGCCCGCGGTTCGAAAAGTGCCGAAGTGGTGAAATTGGTAGACGCGCTGCGTTCAGGGCGCAGTTCTCTTTACGGGAGTGGGGGTTCGAGTCCCCCCTTCGGCACCAATTGAGATGCAACTAGTTGGCTCTTGTGGGCCAATCACGCTTCAAGTACCCCACTCGGCCATCCCGTTTATTGAGAGCCATCGACTTGTATCTTCAATTGGATTAAAAAACCGTTCAACACCGCTTTTGGTCGGCAGTCGCCACTGATTCATTGACAAAGTTGCCTTTTTTCCCTACCTTGGGTGAAGATCGAAAGACAGCCAATGCGGAGGACAGATGAGAACTCAACTTTGTGTCGCCCTTGTGGCGCTCGCATCCGGTGTACTCCATGCGACAACGATCCAGGTACCAGCTGATCAACCAACAATTCAGGCCGGAATCGATGCAACAGTAGACGGCGATACTGTGCTGGTGGCGCCGGGTGTGTACACGGAGAATATCGATTTTAACGGTCACTCGGTTGTGCTTTTGAGCGCCGAGGGATCAGCGGTCACAACAATTCAACCGGCCAGCCCGGAGTCGACCACCGTACACATGCGCAACGGTGAACTGGTCGGTACGGAGATTCGCGGATTCACCGTCAGTGGCGGCGGGCCTGCCTACACTGTACGGCTGCAAAACGAAGCCTCGGCGACGATTTGGTACAACGTTTTTCACGACAATATTCCAGTCGGTACGCAAAATCGTGAGGTAATCTCCTGCAGCGATGCCGTGGCCATGATCACGCGAAACCTATTCTACAACAACGGCGGCATCGGTTGTGTCGGATTGCGAGAAGGCTCCCATGACACATGGGTAGTCAATAATACCATGAACGGCAACGAGCGCGGTTTCTTTTCCATCGCCGGAGGTGGATACGCCATCAACAACATCGTGACCAATTCCCTGGAACGGGGCATCGGCGCCATAGCTGCATCCGATTTCACCCTGTTGGCCTACAATAACGTTTGGGGCAACGACCCTAACTACGATACCGAGGACATATCCAGCCCTTACGATATCCACGTTGATCCGCAATTCAGCAACGTCAACCTGCATGATTATCGCCTGATGCCGGAATCCCCGTGTATTGACGCCGGTCACCCCGATGCGCAGTACAACGACCCAAACGGGACACGCAATGACATGGGCGTCTACTGGGACATCGCCGGCTACCCGTTCCCGGGCGAGCTTAAGCCCGGCGACGAAGATGTCCTGCACGTGGTCTCTCACAACCCTACTATTACCTGGAGATTTCTCGACACGTTGCCGACTCAATTTGGTTACCAAGTCGAAGTGGGGACCGATACCGATTGGTCGGTCGCTGAGATGTGGAACTCCGGCGAGGTCTACACCGCCGACAGTAGTGTTGTCTACGCCGGTTTGGAATTGACCGACGGCTTGACGTACTTCTATCGCGCCAGGGTCAACAACGGCGTCATCTGGGGACCTTGGCAGGAACGCGATTTCCAAATGAACAACAAGCCAACGACTCCCGTACCCCTCAACACCGTCGGCGGTCCAAGACCTCATTTTTTGGCTGTGGCCCTGTTGGCAGAGAATGCGGACGACGTGGATGGGGACAGCCTCGCCTATAATTTTGAACTGTACGAGGACCCAGACCTACTGTGGCTGGTGGCGTCTTTCGACTCTGTCCCCGAGCAGAGGTGGGAAACAGCCACAGACACCATCGATGGTTTGAACACCGATCAGACTTACTGGTGGCGAGTGCAGTCGAACGACGGCTACGAGGTGTCCACATGGTCGGTCGATTCGTTTGTAACGCGAGACGTGCCAATTACTCTAAACGTTCCTGCCGACCAACCGACAATTCAGGCGGGGATCGAATCCGCCTACGACCATGATACCGTTTTGGTAGCCCCTGGTGAATACGGGGAAAACCTCATTCTTCACGGCCGCCCGATGGTGGTGATGAGTTCCGATGGTCCCGACGCCACCACACTTTCCCGCTTGTGGGAAATGGACCCAGGAGTTGCAATCACCGACACGCCCGATAGCGGAACTGTGTTCTCAGGCTTTACGGTGGTCGACTGGGGGGCGTTTCCGGAGTCGGATGTTGTGTACATCGACAATTGCGCGTCGGTCATCATTTCCAACAATGTCTTCCGAGAAAACTTATGGGGAGCGGGCTCCAGTTTAGAAGTGATCGCCTGTTCCAATGGACCGGTAATAGTGACAAGAAATATCTTCTACAGTAACGGCACCTACTGCGTTGGACTGCATGAAGGGGCCCAGGACTCCTGGATTATCAACAACACTTTTGACAGTAATAAACGCGGGTTCTTTTCTGTCGCCGGCGGTGGCTATGCGATAAACAACATCGTGACCAACTCGGCCTATCAGGGTATCGGGTCCAACTCGGAAACGGACTTTACTCTGCTGGACTACAATAACGTTTGGAACAATAATCCCAACTACGATATTGCCGGCCTTGAGGGGGAGCACGATATACACGCAGATCCGCAGTATTGGGATGAGAGCGTATACGATTACCGGCTGAGGCCCGGTTCTCCGTGTGTCGAGGCCGGTCACCCTGATCCACAGTACAACGACCCCAATGGCTCGCGTAATGATATGGGCGCTCTTTGGCTGGTCGGGAACTATCCTTATCCAGGGGTGCCGAATCTGGGCTCGGAAGATACCGCTCATGTGGTCAACCACACGCCCAATTTCTTCTGGAGCTACTACGACACGCTTCCGCAGCAGGTCGCGTTTGAACTCGAGGTCGGTACCGACAGTGAATGGTCAACAGCGGAGATGTGGGCTTCCGGGCAGGTTTACACAGCCGACACTTTCACCGCTTACGCCGGTCTGACACTCGACGATGGCGGGGCTTACTTCTATCGCGTCAGAGTCTACGGCGGCAACGACTGGGGTGATTGGGTAACGCGCTCATTTCGAATGAACAGTGTTACAGCCAGTCTAACACCGAATTCTCCGGTCGGGGGAGAAGTGATGCACGCGTGTGACATACAGTTGTTCACGGAAAACGGAGTGGACCAGGAGAATGATCAACTATACTACTACTTCGAAGTCTACGACGATCCTTCTCTGACATCGTTGGTATACTCTGCCGATCATGTTCGGCGCAAGACGCCCCTCTCCTACTCGGGCTTTGTTTCCGGGCTGGGCGCCGAGCAGGATTTCTGGTGGCGTGTGCGGGCCTTCGACGGCTTCGAATTCTGCGAGTGGTCAACTGTCGAGCAGTTTTCCACCCTGCCCTCAGTCGGTCTGGTCAATGTCCCGACCGAGCAGGCTACCATTCAGGCGGCGATCGAGCTTGCCTATCACAATGACACGATCATAGTGGCGCCCGGGACGTATACTGAAAACATCGATTACAGTCGTCGCGCGATCGTACTTTTGGGCGGCGGCCGGGCCGAGCCAACTACCTTAACACCTGCAATTGTCGACAATCCCACTGTTCGGATCGTCGGCGCTCTGGCGCCGGGTGCCGAGTTACGAGGGTTCACCATCAGCGGCGGCGGCGGCGGGGATCACACTGTAAGAATCGAAAGCTCTGATTCGACCATTGTCAGAGATTGCGTCTTCCACGATAATATACCGGTGGGTGGATCAATCAGAGTAGTCGTGTACTGCCGGGGCGGCACTGTATTTGTGAGCCGGAATCTCTTCTATGGCAATGGCGGACGTGGCTGTGTTGGTATGCGTGACGGCGCTAACGAAAGCTGGATTATCAACAATACAATGCACGATAATGAACGCGGCTTCTACTCGATCGCCGGAGGTGGATACGCCATTAACAACATCGTCACCAACTCACTGGAAGTCGGTGTGAGATCAACATCGATTAGCGACTTTACCATGCTGGCGTACAATGATATCTACAACAATAATCCCAACTACGATATCGACGGTGTCGAGGTTCCGTTCGACATCCAGGTTGATCCGGTATACGTCGATGCGGCCGCACATGATTTCGGACTACAGTCACACTCACCGTGCATCAATGCCGGACACCCCGATCCGCAGTACAACGATTCCGACGGCAGTCGTAACGATATAGGAGCTTTCCAATGGATCGCTTGCTGCATAGGGAACCGTGGCAACGTCGACGGCGACTCCGGTGATCAAATCGACATATCCGACCTCGTCTATCTCGTGGACTACATGTTCACGGGCGGACCTGTACCGGTATGCTATGACGAGGCTGATATCGATGGCAGCGGTGTAATTGACATCTCCGACCTCGTATATCTGGTGGACTTCATGTTTACCGATGGCCCGGTACCGGTGTTGTGCCCTTGATTGTGTGCGATGTTCACCAGCCGCCCCGGCTGCAATGATGGATCACGGGGCGGCGGAATAAATCGGAGGCTTAGTGAACTACACCGATTCCGACAAGCCAGGAGCCGAGCAAACTCTTCACTATGCAGGGCTGTGGGTCCGATTCCTGGCCCTGGCCGCCGACGGGTTTATGTTCTGACTGGTGTTCTTTCCGGTCACCAGGCTGGTGAAGGGTGTTTGGATAATGAGCGCAGGCGATCATCTCTGGGGTTATGGCTGGCTTGTCACCGACCCGATCTGCATTACCTTTTTCGTTATCATGGCTGTGTACTTTGTCGTACTGGAGGGTCTGTTCGGCACCACCCTGGGCAAGCGCCTGATGGGTTTGCGAGTGGTGCAACCGAACGGCGCCAGGCCGGGTTTGGTCAGGAGCATATTGAGGAACCTGATGCGGTTGGTAGACGGCCTGCCGTTTATGAGCATCCTCGGGGCGGTCCTGATTCTGACCTCGCCCGAGCGAACAAGACTGGGTGACCGTGTTGCCCGAACGCGGGTCGTTCGCATTCGTGCCTGCCGAGCCGAATGAAGGTCGTTGAGACTTGCCTAATGGAGGGAACAGGCTATATTAGGCGTAGCCGTATCGGTTTATCCGGGACCTATCCCGTATCGCACGGATGTGTGGCTGGCCTTCAGCCGGCATCCAACCATGGAGGAGACATGCCGAGGCAGAGATGTTTAACTTCGAAGGGCTTATTGTGGATGGCGCTGAGTACCATCATCGCGGTGGCAGTGGCCGCCGGCTCCGGGTTGTCCGCACCCATTGAACGGACATACACGTTTGAGCGACCGCGAGTGGAAACCGTCAAGATTGCCGGCGAACTGTTCGACCAGGCAGAGATTGTCGGTTGCCCGGTTACAGGATTGGTCGGTCAACCGGCCCTCCCGACGAAAAGGGCCCGAATCCTACTACCCTACGGCCAAAAGCTTTCCAGTGTCGAAGTGGTAGCAGGTGAAAAGCTACTCGTTGGGACCGGCTTGCGACTTCCGCCTATCGAACAGCCGTTTATTCTGTCGACACCGCCGGACCGGATCGGACCGCTGGCAATCGATGAAGCGGCCTATGCCCGAAGCGAAGTATTGCCGCTCTCCAGGTTCCAGGTGCAATCGACCCAGTCATTCCACGGATACAGAATAGTCTTCATCAACCTTATTCCGGTGGAATACTCACCGGCCGACGGTGCTCTCTACCACTTTCCCGAGATGAAGCTCATTGTCAATACTGAGGAGTCCTTGCCGACTGCGACCGTGCGTGGTTTGACCGTCGATGCTGAGGCTGTCGGCAGGCGGGTCGATAACAAGGCCCAGCTTGGCAGCTACCCAACGGCAGGACCGGCCACCCGAAGTTACGATCTCTTGGTCATTTCACCGACCGGCCTGGCTACCACCTATCAGCCCTTAAAAGACTACCATGACGCCCACGGCGTCCCAACCGAAATCCATACCCTGGATCAGGTCGGCGGTGCCGATCCGCACACGGTTCGCGATTACATCCGCAACGAATACTTGTCGAACGGTATCAGCATGGTTCTTATCGGTGGCGATGACGACATCATCCCGGCTTTGGATGTGTTCGTAGAAGTAATGCTGAGTTCGGGAAGCCTGGCCGCCTATGACATGCCCGGCGATTTCTACTATGGCTGCCTGGACGGCACATTCAACTACGACGGCGACCCTTACTGGGCGGAACCGACCGACGGCGAGGGAGGTGGTGACATCGATCTGTTGCCCGAAGTAGGCGTCGGACGAATCTCCGCAGCAACCATCGAGGAGGCAGCAAACATGGTGACGAAGTCTATTGCTTACCTTGAAAGCGAGGCTGCCTATCTGTCCAAGGTTTTACTGACCGGCGAGCAACTCAACTTCGGTGGCATGGGAGAATACGGCGGATATGCCATGGAACAGATGGAAGGCGGTTCCAACGCCCATGGTTTTACCACCTGCGGTTTCCCAGCCGATCAATACGACATCGACAAACTCTATGATCTGACCTTTCTCCCATACAATTATTGGGCGCCCGCCGAGATCATTAGTCGTATCAACGCAGGCGTTCATATAGTAGACCATCTGGGTCATAGTTTCATCGGTTACGCCATGCGCACCGACACCACCATGGTGAAGAACCAACTTACCAACACCGAGTTTTGCTTCTTGTATGCCGAAGGCTGCACGGCCGGGAAATTCGACCATAACGATTGCTGGGCGGAATACGTTACCGTCAAATTGGCCACTGGCGGTTTCGGGTGCATCGCCAATTCTCGCTCCGGATTAGGATCGCGCACAACTAAACACCCGGTGCACGTGATCAATCGTGAGTTTTGGGATGCGATTCTCAATGCCGACGAAGGGTATCCCCAGTTGGGTATGGCCATGCTCGACGCCCGGTTCGACCTGGCCGCGCGAATCGACGACCCCGGCATGCGATGGACATACTACGAGACCAATCTTTTCGCCGATCCGGCTGTTAATATCAAACCGGTCCGAAGTTTGGCCATCATGTTTCCCGATGGTGTCCCGCAGATCGTCGAACCTATGGAGCCTACTTCTTTCGAAGTGACGGTTACCGGCATCGGCTTGGGCGAACCTCTGCTGGGCAGCGGTCTTATCCACTGTTGTGTCGACGGCACTGATTCTGCGGAGGTACCGCTGGTGTGGACGAAGGGCCAGCAGTATCAAGCCATCTTGCCGGCCATCGAGTGTGACCAGCAGATTGAGTACTACATAAGCGTGGAAGAATCGCAATCAGGACCTCGCTATGCGCCCGACCCAACAGAACCCCTGACGGCTATGGCCGTGACCGAGGAGATAACACTCTTTGAGGATGATTTCGAGACTGACGCCGGTTGGACAATCTCAGGCGGACAATGGTCGCGGGGAATTCCGTTGGGCCAAGGAGGGACCGAGCTACAATACCCGGCGCCCGATCCGACCGAAGGCTGTCTCGGCCCCAATGTGATGGGCTACAATCTGGCCGGTGACTATGAAAACAACCTGCCGGGGCAGCACGTCACCTCTCCGGCCATCGACTGCTCCAACATGTACAATACGCGACTGAGATTCTGCCGATGGCTGGCTGTTGAGCAACCCATATATGATAAAGCCACGGTTTCCATCAGTACCGATGGCTACAACTGGACAACACTCTGGGAGAATCCCGCTGTTATCGCCGATCTGCAATGGAACGACATCGAGTTTGACATTTCTCAACACGCGGATGACGAACCCGAGGTCTATCTGCGCTGGACGATGGGTCCGACCGACGGCGGGTTGGTCTACGCCGGATGGAATCTTGACCATGTGCGCGTCGTCTCTCTGTTCTGTCAGGGATGGGTCTGCGGCGACGTCGACGGCAGCAGCCTTGGTCCCGACATCGCCGATCTGGTCTACATGGTCGATTTCATGTTCAATGGCGGACCGGAACCGCCGGTAATGGCAGCGTCCGACGTTGACGGTTCCGGTGGCACAATTGACATTGCCGATCTGGTGTACCTGGTTGACTATATGTTCTCGTCCGGACCCGCGCCGGTGTGCCCTTAGAATTGTCCGGATCATCAGCGAGTTATGCAACGTCCAACCCGGAGGTAACCGTGAGAAGATCGAATTGTGTGGTTTATTGCGCGCTATTTACAGTGTGCTTCATCTGTCCCGTTCAAGCCGGTGTGGTAATATCATTTGAGACTACCACCAAAACCGCCGAGTTAGTGACCAGCCAGTCCTGGGATACTTTGTTCTTAACAGAAAATGCCATGCGCAATAATGATGTAAAGTGGATTCCCGGAACCTTCGCTTCGTTCTCACTCGATACGGGAACGCAACGAACTGCGAGTATCGCCCACTACGATGCGCCGACTATGTGGAGGCTGTATCCTGACAGTGGTCAGTACTACGAACTAGACGTCATCCTGCCAAAGGTCGATTCGCAGAAACCGGCCCCCGATGAACGACCTCTCATCGAATTCGGGCGAAAGGACCTACCGAAGGTTGAGTGGAGGCATGCTGTTGACGAATCGGCCGCGGGCCAGCGCGGCGACGATAGCTGTAACAGTGTGCTGTTTCTGTCACTGGGACGCACCGAGCAGAACGGGATCAGCCAGATAGTATTCTATGAAGTGTGCCTTAGTTCCAGTGTTCCTGGGCTCCGCCAGTATCAAAGTTATCAGCAATGGGACAGCGATCGGAATGCCGCCAATGGGGTCTGGGCATACGAATCGCAGGGTTTTGATGGTGCCATGATACAACAGTACAAGCAGTTGGCCCAGCGAGTAGTTCGCGGTGACGGCATCCCTCTAAAATCAACTTCCTTACTGATGTATCCGTCATCGGACACAGTGCCAAGTCCCATTCTCGATTCGCTGTATGAACTGATGGACCCGCAGCATTTCAACCCGATTCGAAACCTGGCTACCGTCTTCCGATCGTTAAGCGGGGCAGGCGAGTTCGAGACTCTGATGGAAACCAAGAGAGAAGTGACAAGTATCACTGAAAAGGAGTTTGATTTAGCTCGGTTCAGCGTACCAGCCGACTACCAGCAAAAGTAACTTCTCAAAAAGTTCCTGGCGCTAATCCCGACGAGTTTGTCGGGGGCCGTCCGCGGCGCGTCTGCATGTGACCAGTGGACCTGCCACTGTAACTTGCTGATTGGCATAAGTCATGGAATAAAGAAAGGGACAGCATGTGACTGCTGTCCCTTCTGTCGTTCAGAGTTGATGTTGTTGCTTACTTCATCAGAATCATCTTCTTCGAAGCTGAGAAGTTGTTTGTCTCCAGCCGGTAGAAGTATACGCCGCTGGCGTTGTGAGAAGCGTCCCATACGACACTGTTCAGACCCGGTTGACCGGTACCGCCAAATGACCTCACCACCTGTCCGGCGATATTATACACAGTGAGCCGATACTGGGTGGCACTGCTCAGGCTAAAGCTCAGAGTCGTGATCGGATTGAACGGATTGGGGTTGGCTCCGATTAATCCGGTTTCCGCTGAAGCGTTGTCCCCTTCCGGTTGGCCGTCGGATGCCAGGGTCTTCTTGCCGCGGATAAGAACACAATCACCGCCGAAGAAAGGATCGTGATCTATATGGTCGCCGGTAATGATGAGTTGAATAACATCGCCGTCAGCCACCACTCCCAGGGAGGCCACAATGGATGCCATGTCGAACCTTAGCGTCAAGTCGTCAAAACCGTCCCCACGGTCCTCGGTGCAACCACAGTATTCATCGACGTCGAAGGCCGGGGTTGCGACATCTTCGTAAGACCACCGTATCGGCGACACGCCGTTGATGGTGATGGTCTCGGGCTCCAGATCGCGCACATCAAACTGATCGGTTCCCAGAATCGCAACCGGGAAACCACCTCTCGCCGCGTATTCGTCAAGGCTCGGATTGGCCTCGGGTGAACCACCGAGAGCGAATTCGGCGCCGCCTTTGCTATCAGATGTGTATGGCTTGACGTTTAGCGGATTGGGACATGAGTTCGGCTTGATATCCAGATAGACCAGGTGAAAACTGAAGGAACAGGTGTCGGCGTTGCCACAACCATCATCGGCGATAGCGGTGACGGTATGGTCGCCTATCTCCCAGATAGCGCCGGACAGCGAGTCACTGGTGATGTCGGGATCGTCATCGCAATTGTCGGTGGCGGTGACTTCAAAGAAAACCTGTGCCTGATTGGGATTAATGAAGATCACGTCAAGACTGTCCGGATCGGGGCAGGTGATTACCGGTGGCGTGGTGTCTTGGACCGAGACCGTCTGGACGCACTGGTCGGTGTTGCCGGCATCATCCTCGGCCTGATAAGTCAGGACGATCTGGTATTCCTGCGGACAGTCACCGGGGATCGAATCACGAGTGAGCAGCGTGATGGTCGGATTGGGGTCGCAGTTATCCGTCGCGGTCGGCGTACCAAAGCTGCCGACGTTGTCACACTCAAAGACGTAATCCGGAGGGCAGGTGATCTCGGGTGCCTGGGTGTCGAGCACTGTTACGTCAAAGGTACAGACATCGGTGTTACCCGAACCGTCGGTGGCCGTAACTGTGACTCCAGTAGTTCCCACACCGAATGTGGAACCTGAGGGTGGTACAGCAGCGACTGCAACACCGGGACAGTTGTCTGTGGCGGCGATGGCGAAATTGACGACGGCACTGCATTCATCGAGGTCGTTGCCTACAGTGATATCAGCCGGGCACTGCGCCACCGGATCGGTATCGTCGATGACCGTCACCGTCGCTTCACATGAATCCGCGAGACCGTTGTCGTCGGTCACTACCAAGGTCACGTTGGTAACTCCCAAACTATAAGGACCTGCGGGAATCTGCGTAAGGGTAATCCCGACTCCTCCTGGATGATAAGAGCCATCGTCGACACTAGCCTGAGCTTCGCAGTTACCGTCGGCGCTTACCTCTACGTTCTGACACTGAGCTATCGGCGTTGCCACCAACCAGCTTGTCATTTCAGCGTCAACCCAGCAGTGTATGCGTCCCATTTGCTGAGTCGAAAAGGCGTTCCAACAACCGGGTCCACCGTAGCCCATGTAGTTCTCCGGCCAGGTTGGCGCCCAGGGAACATCGCCGGGACAAGGGTCGTTACCGGCTGGTTCGTTGCAACTGTTGTTGGTGGGAGTAGGCGGAGTGTCGCTGCAGTAATCGCCGGTAACATCACTATTGCTGCCGGCGTGTTCATAGCAGCCCCAGTCACAATCGGGGAAGGCGTCTGGGCTCTCGGAGACGCCGCGTTGAGTGTGCAAAAGCCCTAAGCAGTGACCCATTTCATGGACCAACACATCGTCACCAAATCCGAAATGGGAGGCGTTCATAACGATTCCGCCGTTCGCTGCTAAGGCGTCTGCGTCCCATGGAAAGGTGCCCCAGCTGAACCCGCTCTCCACCGTTGTCACGTAGACGTTGCACTGGTTTGCCGGGTCGTCGGCATGGGCGGCCTTCATAGCAGGCTTCTCGGCCTCGGACATGGAACGATACTCGCTGTCGTCGTTGAATTCAGTTGTATGAATGAATTGAATGTTAAGAGCTGCATACGCGGCGTTCATTGTAGCCATATTGTCGTCGACCTGAGCTTGCGTACAGGCCGGGTTGGTTCCATCGTCCTCACGCAAAATGTGGAATCTCACACGGAACGTCTGCCAGGGCGTGTTGGCATCAGGTATCCAGGCGTCCCGGTTGGCGGGGACGTCGCAGCCACCAAAAGTACCGCAGTCTCCGTCGCGAGCCAGCAGCTTATCGGGATTCTTTTCGGCAAATTCTCTATATGTCCCGCAAAAGTCTTTGAGCTCAGCTTCCTCTACCACCTGTGTCTGCACGATACCAGGTGCCAGGATGACAACCAAAGTGAGTGTCACGAATGCAATCAATCGTGGCAGCCAGAGTGGAGATGTTCCTGCCACTTTCTCAGCGCGTTCAAAGTTAGTTCTCATTACTCTTTTTCCCTTCGCTACACGGAAGAGCACCACGAGGGTCTCTTTCAGTGCGGTTTGAGTTGACTCCGGCAATCGGAAGAACAGTTTAGATTGGACAAAGAACTACGCCGTCAACGTCCCAGTGAACAATCGGAACTCCGACGCATAAAACAGTACTTGCCTGATCCTCCATTAAGTTTAGGGTTCTCACGGTGTAGTTACACCAACTAATACGTCACCATTTCGCTATTTGGCTGACCAAAGGTTTGTTGCGACACATAAGAGAGTTCGAAGGCCCGACGAGCAGTTTGTGTTCGCGACATTACGGTTCCCGATATGCTCAACCAACATGTAATCCTATGTGGACCCACCATAGTCAATGGAGTACATTGTGTCAAGCCAAAGCTGTAAGAGGTAGTGTAAACTAAGTTGTGTAAATTGGCAGATTGATATAACAACGGGTTTGACTTTTAGTTTTCAGACCAATGAAAGGAGTCAAACCCGTGGTAAACTTGTGGTTTACACAGAAGGATTTACGAT